>VFQP010000109.1_pt1 | contig 231471 bp, 165 predicted proteins | sample 3512351 | NCBI WGS metagenome assembly VFQP01 (sample SAMN10412372, study PRJNA504923) | tailings metagenome | isolation source: Relicate 1 Philex TSF1 revegetated site | place: Philippines: Tuba, Benguet | collected 2017-08-29 | reverse complement strand
GTCACCTGGCCCACTACGCTCCGTTGGGGTGTTGCGTTTCAGAGTTGAGACCGCCGGGGGGTTCAGATTGCCAAGTCGATGGGATCGAACTTGGAGGACGACTTGGTGACGTGGCGATGACTCAATACAAATCCCCCGGATCCACATCCAAGCTCCACCGCACCCCGCGCCCGCTCTTCAATTCAAACAACGCCGCATTCCAAGCCCGCAACACCGCCTGCAGCCCCGGCCTAAGCTTCGCCGACAAGAGCATCTGCGCCCGCATCCGTCCCGCCCGCCGCGCCATCGGCGCTGGCATCGGCGCATGCACCTCGACGCTCAGCGAAGGGTCTGAAGCCACGATCGCCCGCGCCGCCGCATGCGCCTCACGCATGAACAGCTGCAGCGCATCCTCCCGATGGCTGTCGACGCGCAGCAGGGCCAGATGGGCGAAGGGCGGAAACCCCGCGGCCTCGCGCTCCGCCAGTTCGAGCTTCGCAAAGGCCGGATAGCCACCCGCCAGCAGGGTGGCCAGCAGCGGGTGCTCGGGATGGTGGGTTTGCAGCAGCACTTGGCCTGGGGCCTGGGCGCGGCCGGCGCGGCCGCTGACCTGGATGAGGAGTTGGGCGAGCTTTTCGGCGGCGCGGAAGTCGGCGCTGAACAGGCCTTCGTCGATGGTGACGACCACCACCAGCGAGAGCTTGGCGAGGTCGTGGCCCTTGGCCAGCATCTGGGTGCCGACGATCAGGCCGGCGCCTTGCCCCAGCGTGTCGAAATGGCGGGCCAGGTCGCCGTGGTCGCGGGTGGTCTCGCTGTCGATGCGGACGAGCGGTGCGTCGGGGAAGCGTTCGGCGAGCGCCACTTCGACGCGCTCGGTGCCGGCACCCTGCGGCATCAGGGCCAGGCTGCCGCAGTCGGGGCAGGCGGTGGGCGCGCGTTCGCGGTGGCCGCAGTGGTGGCAGATCAGGCGGTCGCGGCCGTGCAGGGTCAGCGCCGCATCGCAGCGGCTGCAGTTGGCGCGATAGCCGCAGTCGTGGCAGAGCAGGGCGGGCGCGTAGCCGCGGCGGTTGCGGAACACCAGGGCCTGTTCGCCGCGCTGCAGGCACTCGGCAATCGCCTGGAAGGCCGGCTCGCTGAGGCCGTGGGTCAGGCGCTGGCGGCGGGCGTCCAGCACGCGCACATGCGGCGCGCGTGCGGCGGCGGCGCGCTTCTTCAAGTGCACATGGGCCAGCCGGCCGCTGCGCGCCAGCTGCAGGGTTTCCAGCGCCGGCGTGGCGCTGCCCAGCACCACCGGGACGCCGAGCGCCTTGCCGCGCACCAGGGCGAAGTCGCGGGCGTGGTAGCGGAAGCCGTCCTGCTGCTTGTAGCTGCTGTCGTGCTCCTCGTCGATGATGATCAGGCCGGGCTGCGGCAGCGGCGCGAACACCGCCGAGCGGGTGCCGACCAGCACGCGGGCCTCGCCGCGGCGCATTGCGGTCCAGGCGCGCGCGCGCGCGCCTTCGGCCATGCCGGAGTGGAAGCTGTGCACCTCCACCGGCAGGCGCTGCTGGAAGCGCCGCAGGGTCTGCGGGGTGAGGCCGATCTCGGGCACCAGGATCAGGGCCTGCTCGCCGCGGCTGAGCGCAGCTTCGATAGCGTCGAGATACACCTCGGTCTTGCCCGAGCCGGTGACGCCTTCGATCAGGATCGGGTCGAACTGGCCGAGCGCTTGTCGAATGCGCTCGGCGGCGGCGGCCTGCTCGGGGTTGAGCGCGGGCGGGGCGCGTTCGGGCGTGCGCAGGGCATGTGCACCGAGGCATTCCTCGACAAAGCCGCGGCCCATCAGGCTGCGCAGGGCCGGGCGCCAGTCGGGCAGGCGCTGGTTGATTGCGGCGGCATCCAGCGCGCCGGCTTCGGCCAGCCAGTCGGCGAGCTGGCGCGGGCGCCCGCCTGAGCGCAGCTGGCGCAGGTTGGCCGCACCAATCGCGGTCAATCGCCACGCCAGCGGCGCGGTATCGGGCAGGGGTTTGCCCTGACGCAGATCCACCGGCAGCGCCGCGGCCAGCACCTCGCCCAGCGGCCGCTGGTAGTAGCCGGCGGCCCAGCGCAGGCTGGCCAGCAGCTCGCCGGCGATCAGCGGCTCGGTGTCGAGGCGCTCGCTCGCGGGCTTGAGCTTGCCCGGGTCGATCTCTGGCGGGCCGACTTCAGCCACCACGCCGATCGCATGGCCGCGACCGAAGGGCACGCGCACCCGGCAGCCGATCCAGCCGTCGTCGACCGTCGCCCGCGCCGGCGGGGCGTAGTCGAACAGATGCGGCAGGGGCAGTGGCAGGGCGACGCGCAGGGCGGTGACGGCGAACATCCGGCCAGTGTAGCCAGCCGCTTGGCGCCGACCGGGGCCACTTGGCGGGCATTCCTCACGCGGTTCTGACGAAAACCCCCTAAGTCGCCGGTGCGCATGGAGTTTCCGGCTTATCCACACAGCCTGTGGATAAGTCGGTGGATGAAGCCCGGATGACAGCCCTGCCGGGCCGCTGGCGCGGGCTCTGCGGGGATTGTGGCGAAAATTTGACCATGACTCAGGAGCCTTTAAAATCAATCACTTGCAATTGTTCCGACTGGCAAATGTGACAGGTGTCCGCTGCGGCGGGCCGCGGCATCCGCCGCCGAAGGGGGTTTCTGCAGCCTGTGCACAAGTCAAGCCCCGCGGAAGCGAGACGGCAGGCGGGAGAGCGCCGGCCGCGCATAAGTCAAGCCGCGCAGCAGCGCGATTTCGGGCGCGAGGCCGGGCGCGGTATCGGCACGCCGCGGCGCGGTCTGCACGAGGGGCGCGACGGCTGCGGCTACACTCCGCGGCCACCCGCTGCCCCGATGCTGCCGATGCCCGATGCCGCCGCCGTCCGCTCCCAGGCCCTGCTGCAGGCCTGGCTGACCTGCGAGGGCCTGCCGGCTGCGCGCGTGCAGGGTTTCGAGCAGGGACATGCGCGGCTGCTGGCGCTGGGCGACAGCCGCGTGCCTCCGACCCCCGACACCGACTCGCCCTGGCTGCGCCTGTGGTCCGCCCTGCCGGCGGGCGCGCGCGACCTGATCGCCCTGCGCGTGCTGGGCGGCCTGCCGCTGCAGCGCATCGCTGAACTGCAGGGGCGCCCGCTGGCGCGCCTGGAACGCGAGTGGCTGCTGCTGGGCCGACGCTTCACGACGCGCGATCCGCACTGGCCGCAGGCGCTGCGCACGGCTTTTCTTGAGGCGCTGCCGCCGGCGCCGCCCGCGCAGGGCGCGCTGCGGCTCGCGCTGGGCGCAGCGGCCGCGGCCTGCTTCGCGGGTGCGCTGTTCGCCCCGCAGCTGCATTTCCTGCTGCTGCTGGATCCGGCCCAGCAGCGCCTGCAGGCGCCGCCGGCCGCACCGCCGCCGGTGGTCGAGCAGGTGCCGCTGTCGGCGCCGGAGTTCGAGCTGTGGGCGGACGAGGTCGACTTCGCCACCCTGCAGGCGCTGGATTTCCTGCTGTGGCGACTCAGCGAGGGCGGCGGCGAGCCGGTGCTCGATCCGGCCGCGCTCGATGAGCCCGATGCGCTGGCGGACGCAGCGCCGCTGCTGCCGATGCCCGGTGCCGACGCGACCCTGGAGCCCGCCGTCCTGCCGGCGGCGCCGGTGCATGCCGCGGTGGCCGGCCCGGCCCTGCTGGTCGATGCGCTGGCACCGCCGCCGGCGCTGCCGGCCCTGCAGCCCTGGCGCCTGCAGTGGCCGAACCTGCTGCCCTCACAGCGCGCCGCCCTGCAGCGGCGCGCCGAGCAGTGGGAGGTGATGGATGCGGCGGCGCGGCTGCGCTTCGAGCAGCGCGCCCAGGCCTTCCGCGAGCTCGCCCCGCTGGCGCGCTCGGAGCTGCGCGACCGCCACGCGCGCTGGCGCAGCTTCGATGCGGTGACGCGCTCGACCCTGCGCGCGCTGGAGGCGGGTTTCGCCCAGGCCACGCCGGAGCAGCAGGCGGCGCTGCGCGCCCAGCACCAGGGCCTGCCGGATTCGGTGCGACGCGGGCTGCTGGCCGGCAAGTCGGCCGAGCTGGCCGAGCTGGCGCGCGATGCTTTCGCCTTCGTGCCGGAGGAAGAGCGCGAGCGCACCCTCGACCTGCTGCGCGGGCTGGATGATCCGGACCATGAGCTGCTGCGGCGGATGGCGCGCCGGCTCGACCCGCTGGCGCGTGAGGCCCTGCGCGCCGAGCTGCTGGCGGCAGAGCCGACCGAGCGCACGCGCCTGATTCGTGAGCGTGCGGCGAGTGTGGGTTTGCGGGCGCCTTAGCCGCCCCTGCCGCCCCGCGGTTGGCGCATGCGCTGCGCTTATGCGCCCTACGCGAACAGCGGCCGCGGGTGTCGCTCACCGCATCGCGTCTCTCGGATCGTAGGGTGCGCGTGTCGCGCACCACGGGCCTTGCGTTCGTCGCATGGCGGATCCGCTTTGCCTATCCGCCCTACGACTCGAGAGACGCGATGCGGTGAGCGAGACCCGCAGCCGTGGTGCGCGTAAGGCGGATAAGCGAAGTGCATCCGCCAGCCCCACGCCTCACCACCGAACCTTTTACCTCATCCCCGTAAGCGCTCCACCCCTACATCGCCACCAGGCTGAGCAGCAGGGTGAAGGTGATGCCGATGCTGATCAGCACGGTGTAGGCGGTGCCGAGCAGGGTGTACTTCAGGGTGGTGAGGATCCAGCCCTGGCGGTACACGCGCTTCTGCATGATCAGCAGGTACAGCGGCATCCAGAGGATCAGCGCGACCTCGACCCAGCCCAGCGTCGAGTGCAGCAGTCCGCTGCCCAGCGCGCCGCGCGCCAGCGTCGCCAGCGCCAGCAGCAGCACCGCGAGGCTGAGGAAGGCGTGGCTGTGCAGGGCGACGATCAGGTGCTCCATGTACAGCCGGCGCTTGAACACATAGGCCAGCTTCAGCATCAGCGCGAAGATCGGCAGCATCACGAACAGGGTCTGCGGCAGGAAGTCGAGGAAGGCCTCGGCCAGCAGGCGCGGGTTGCTGTTGACCCGCTCGCTGTTGTCCAGCGCGCGGCCGATCCAGGCATTGAGGCGGGCGTTGGCGACCTCCGGCAGCCAGCTGATCCTGACCGGGTTGCTGACCGGGTCCCAGGTGCCGCTGCCGAAGTTCAGCGAGCTGCGCAGCGCACGGTTGCCGGCGGCCTGGGCCTCGCCGGGCGTGCTGCCGGCCGCCGCGCCGCTGCGCGCTGCAGCCGCGACGCTGGCTTCTGCTGCGGCGCTGTCGGGCTCGGTATTGCCGGCTTCGTCTTCGGCGTCGCCCGGGGCCGACGCCTGCGGACTGGCAGCGCGAGGTTCGGCCGCCTGCGCCTGCTGCAGCTGACGAATGCGTCGCTGCGCCTCGGCCTCGATGCCCTGTCGCGCGGCCTGCAGGCCGATGGCCAGGCCCGGCACGTCGGGGCTTTGCTTGAGCGCCTTGTCGAACTCGGCCAGCGCGGCATCGCGCGCGGCCTCCACTTCGGCCACGGTCTGCGCGTCCAGCATCGAACTCGAAGCCACTTCGATGGCCGGCCGCTCCGCCGTGATGTCGCCGGTGTCGACGCTGAAGCGCGAGGCCAGGAAGGCGATCAGGCAGGTGAACACGAACAGCCGCACCGGGCTGACATAGCGCACGCGGCGGCCGGCGAAGTATTCGAGGCTGAGGAAGCCCGGCTTGAACAGCAGCGGCCCCAGCGTGCGGAAGATGCGGCCGTCGACATTGAATACGGTGTCGGCGAAGTCGCCCATGATGCTGCTGAAGTGCCGGACCAGGCCCTTGGTCGGCTGGCCGCAGGCGTAGCAGTGCTCGCCGTGCAGCTCGGCGCCGCAGTTCTCGCAGCGGCGTGCCGTCGGCAGCGGTGGCGACGCAGAGGGCTGGGGCAGGGGCGAAGTCTCGGCGGGTCGGCTGTCCATGGCGCGGTTCGTCGGGGAAGGCAGCAGCTACCATAGCGCCCCCGCTTCACGGTCCGCCACGCATGTCAGCCCCCCAGCCTCCGTTCTTCCGCCGACTCGGCGCGGAGGTCATCGCCACCACCGTGCTGGCCCTGCCGCTGGTGATGGGCCAGCTGTCCTCGATGATGATGAACGTCATCGACACCGTGCTGGCCGGGCGCCACTCGGCCCTGACCCAGGCGGCGGTGGCGATCGGCACCGCGGTGTGGTCGGTGGCGATCCTGATCGTGATCGGCGTGCTGATGGCGATACCGCCGACCGTGGCCCAGCTCGACGGCGCCGGTCGCCGCGGCGAGATCGGCGCGGTGTTCCGCCAGGCCGTCTGGCTGGCCCTGATCATGGGCTGCGCGCTGGCGGTGTTCGTCGCCAACGCCGACTGGCTGCTGGCCCTGGCCGGTGTCGCCGAGGACGTGCGGCCGCAGGCGCGCGCCTTTCTGCGCGGCGTGGCCGCAGGCGCGCCGGCGCTGGCCCTGTTCTTCTGCTTCCGCTATCTCAGCGAGGGCGTCTCGCTGACCAAGCCGACCATGGTGATCGGCCTGGGCGGCCTGGTCCTGCTGCTGCCGCTCGGCTATGCGCTGATGTTCGGCCGCTTCGGCGCCCCCGAGCTGGGCGCGATGGGCCTCGGAATCGCCACTGCGACGACGCTGTGGGTGCAGGCCATCGCCTATGCGCTGACCCTGCGCTATGGACGCGGCTATGCCGACCTTGATCTGTTCGCCCGCTTCGACTGGCCGCGCTGGGCGCCGATCGCCGACCTGCTCAAGATCGGCCTGCCGATGGGCTTCTCGATCTTCATGGAGGGCAGCCTGTTCGTCGCCACCGCGCTGATCATCGGCAGCCTCGGCACCCTGCAGACCGCGGCGCACCAGGTCGCGATCAATCTCGCCTCGGTGACCTTCATGATCCCGCTGGGCGTGGCCATGGCGACCACCGTGCGGGTCGGCAACGCGGTCGGCCGCGGCGATCCGCGCGGCGTGGCCTGGGCCGGTGGCGCCGGCTATGCGATCACCTGCGGCACCCAACTGGTCTCGGCCCTGGTGCTGCTGTTCGGCGCCGGCGCGATCGCCTCGGTCTGGACCAAGGACGCCGCCGTCGCCGCGCTGGCCGCGCAGCTCATGGTGCTGGCCGCGGCTTTCCAGTTCTCCGACGGCATCCAGGCGGCCTCGGCCGGCGCCCTGCGCGGCCTCAAGGACACCCGCCTGCCGGCGATCATCACCGTGCTGAGCTATTGGGGCCTGGGCATGCCGCTGGGCTACTGGATGGGCATCGTCCAGGGTCAGGGCGCGCACGGCATGTGGTACGGGCTGATCCTCGGCCTGTCGGCGGCGGCGCTGATGCTGACGATCCGCTTCGTGATCCTGGCGCGGCGGCTGCGGCGCGGCGCTCCGCCACGGCTCAACGCTCAGCCGACCGCTGCCACATGACCGCGGACGCGTAAGGCACTACCCTTGCGCGGCCCTTCGCGTCACACCCGCGAACCCCGGTGCATCCTGCCGGCCGCCTCACCCCTCCGCACCCCGACCGGCTCCGGCCGCGCGTGGGCCGCACGCGGGCCCCAACCAGAGAGAACCGTCGAGACCGTCCATGAACCAGCCCAAGCGCGGCGCCTTCGTCAACTTCTTCGTCTTCGTGTGGGAAGCCCTGAACTTCAGCCGCCGCCTGGTGCTGAACGGGCTGTTCCTGCTGGTCATCGGCCTGATCCTGTTCGCCGTGCTGAAGGGCGGCCCCAAGCTGGAGGAGCGCAACGCCTTCGTGCTCGCGCCCAAGGGCCGGATCGTCGAACAGTTCAGCAGTGACCCGGCCTCGCGGGCCATCGGCCAGCTCACCGGCGACAGCGTGGCCGAGGTGCAGCTGCGCGACCTCGTGCGCGCCATCGACTCGGCCGCCAGCGACAAGCGCATTGAGCGCATGGTGATCCGCACCGACCAGATGGCCGGCGGCGGCTTCGCCGCGCTGCGCGAAGTCGGCGCGGCGCTGAAGCGCTTCAAGGACAGCGGCAAGCAGATCGTCGCCTACGCCGAGAACATGGACCAGGCCGGCTACTACCTGGCCGCGCATGCCGACGAGATCTACCTGCATCCCTCGGGCGCGGCGATCCTCGAAGGCATCGGCCGCTACCGCGCCTACTACCGCGAGGCGCTGGAGGACAAGCTGGGCGTGAAGATCCACCTGTTCCGGGTCGGCGAGTACAAGAGCTTCGCCGAGCCCTACATCCGCGACAGCGCCTCGCCCGAAGCCAACGAGGCCGACCTGTACTGGATGACCGACATCTGGCAGCGCTACCTCGGCGAGATCGCCGAACTGCGCAAGCTCGATGCCGCCACCCTGCAGGCGCAGATCGACGGCCTGGATACCGAAGTCGCCGCGGTGCAGGGTGACCTCGGCCAGCTGGCCCTGCGCATGGGCCTGGTCGATGAGCTGAAGACCGCCGATGAGTTCCGCGCGCTGATGATCGAGCGCGGCGTCGAGGACGAGGAGAACCACACCTTCCGCCAGGTCAATCTGGACGACTACCTCGGCTTCCTCGACCGCGAGAAGCTGCCCTTCGACAGCCGTCCCAAGGTCGCCGTGGTGGTGGCCCAGGGCGGCATCGCCGACGGCGAGCTGCCGCAGGGCCAGGTTGGCGGCGTGTCGACCTCGGCGCTGATCCGCCGCGCCCGCGAGGACGAAGACGTCAAGGCCCTGGTGCTGCGCGTCGACTCGCCCGGCGGCGGCGTGTTCCCGTCGGAGCAGATCCGCCGCGAGGTCGAGCTGACCCGCGCCGCCGGCAAGCCGGTCGTGGTGTCGATGGCCAATGTCGCCGCGTCCGGCGGCTACTGGATCTCGATGAATGCGCAGGAGATCTACGCAGACGCCAGCACGATCACCGGCTCGATCGGCATCTTCGGTCTGTTCTTCACCGCCGAGCAGCCGCTGGAGCGGATCGGCGTGCGCACCGATGGCGTCGGCACCACCCGCATCGCCGGCGCCTTCGACATCACCCGGCCGATGGATCCGATGGTCGGCAACATCTTGCAGACGGTGATCGAGGACGGCTACCGCGACTTCATCAACCGCGTCGCCGAAGCCCGCGGCAAGAGCTATGAAGACGCCGACAAGGTCGGCCGCGGCCGCGTCTGGAGCGGCGCGCAGGCGCTGGAGCTCGGCCTGGTCGACAAGCTGGGTGGCCTGCGCGACGCCATCGAGGCCGCCGCCGGCTACGCCGCGCTGGAGAAGGACGCCTACCAGGTCAGCTATGTCGAGAAGCAGCCGACGCCCTTCGAGGCCTTCCTCGCCAACATGGGCAAGAACGCCACCGCCCGCGCCGTGGCCGGCCGGCTCGGCCTGCCCGAGGGCCTGGCCCAGCAGCCGGTGGTGCGCCAGCTGCGCGAGGAGATCGAGCTGATGTCGCCGCCGGTGCGCGGCCTGCCGGCGCGGGTGCTGGCGCACTGCCTGTGCAGCGCTGAGTAGCGGTATCGCAGGCAGCGGCGCCGACGCGCGCCGCTGCCTGCCACCCCCGGCCGGACGTTTCGAGGCGCGGATTCCTCGCTGGCCGAGGCCTTCACGGATGCTCGCCTGATCCCCGGATTTGCTTGCCAGATCACGGCAGTTGCCACGCCTTCAACTTGCGAGCGCCGGCAAAGCCCGGTAGCGTTCGCAGGCTTTGCTGCTCCCAGAAACCGGATATCCCATGCTGTTCCAGCACGTTTCCATCGCCAGTGTGGCCCACATCGACGCGCCGAACGCGCTGAGTTCGGCCGAGATCAACGCCACGCTGAAGCCCACGCTCGAGCGCCTGAACATCCGCGCCGACGTCCTCCAGGACATCGCCGGCATCCGCTCGCGCCGTATGTGGGACGACGACGTGCTGGCCTCGGACGCCGCCACCCTGGCCGCCGAGAAGGCCCTGGCCGAAGCCGGCATCGAGCGCGGCCGCATCGGTCTGCTGGTGAACACCTCGGTCAGCCGTGACTTCCTCGAGCCTTCGACCGCCAGCATCGTGTCCGGCAACCTCGGCCTGCCCGAGACCTGCCAGAACTTCGACGTGGCCAACGCCTGCCTCGCCTTCCTCAACGGCATGGACATCGCCAGCCGGATGATCGAGCGCGGCGAGATCGATTACGCCCTGATCGTCGACGGCGAGACCGCCAACCTGGTCTACAAGCGCACCATCGAGCGCATGTTGAGCCCGACCATCACCGACGAGGAGTTCCGCAGCGAACTCGCTTCGCTGACGCTCGGCTGCGGCGCGGCGGCGATGGTGCTGGCACGTCGCGAACTCGCCCCGGACGCGCCGCGCTACCGCGGCGGCGTCACCCGCGCGGCCACGCAGTGGAGCCACCTCTGCCGCGGCAACCTCGACCGCATGGTCACCGACACCAAGTCCCTGCTGATCGAAGGCATGAAGCTGGCGCAGGTCACCTTCGGCGCCGCCCGCCAGGCGTTGGGCTGGGTGATCGACGAGCTCGACGAGTTCGTCGTCCACCAGGTCAGCCGCGTGCACACCGAAGCCCTGCTGAAGACCTTCGGTATCGACCCGAAAAAGGTGCACACCATTTTCCAGGAGCACGGCAACATCGGTCCGGCTTCGGTGCCGATCGTGCTGTCCAAGCTCAAGGAGATGGGCCGCCTGCGCAAGGGCCAGCGCATCGCCCTGCTGGGCATCGGCTCGGGCCTCAACTGTTCGATGGCCGAAGTGGTCTGGTGATGCCTCGCACGAGGCCCTGAGCCCCGTGCATCGCCGGAGGCCCGCGTCGATGCGGGCACCAGCGACGCGATATTGCCGACCGCTCTCCGCGGTCTCGCCAAGGCCCGCGCTCTGCGCGGGCTTTGTCGTTTCCGAGTGCGCCATAGGGTGGGCCCTGGCCCACCATGAGCCCAATGCTCGCCCCTGTCCTGTTTCGGCGCTTCGCCGCTCGAAGCGAAGAGCAAGAGCATTCCGTGAGCACTTCGGCCGGCCGCTCCCGAGACCGTCATAGGGTGGGCCCTGGCCCACCATGAGCTCCGCCCTCGCGCCGGACCTGTTATGGCGACTGCGTCGCTTCGTCGCTCGGAGCGAAGAGCAAGAGCTTTCGGTCCGTCCTTCGGCCGGCCCGACCTACTTCTCTTTGCGTGGCCAAAGAGAAGTAGGCAAGAGAAAGGCCACCCCTCGTCCGCGCCCTTCGCGCATCCGTGCGCGAAGGGTTCGCGTGAGTCCGTGGGTGTTCGTGGACAGGCCGTCCCTGGCCTGTCACGAACATCGCCGGCATCCCTGCCGGCGACCCTGCGGGCTGATCCACGCACTCCCGCCGCTCCCCAGGGGCCCCGTGGAAGAGCGCGGGCTCCTGCCCGCAAGAGCCGGAGCAACAGCAACAGCAACAGCAAGAGCAACAGCAAGAGCAACAGGGAGAGCAACAGGGAGAGCGAAAGCAAGAGCGAGCGCCAGCGTTGCGCTGTTGCAGCGGCGATTTTGTCTTCGTCTTCGGGTTGGTTCTCGCTCTCGGCTTTGCCCTTGCTTTGGCTTCGGCTTCGGCTTCGGCGGGCAGGAGCCCGCGCTCTTCCCCGGGGCCCCTGGGGAGCGGCGGGAGGCGGTCGATCCGCCCGCAGGGTTGGCCGCAGGGATGCGGCCAAGGTTTTCGACAGGCCAGGGATGGCCTGTCCGAAAACCCCGACCGACTCACGCGAACCCTCTGCGCAAGGATGCGCAGAGGGCGCGGACGAGGGGTGGCCTTTCTTTGGCCTACCTTTCTTTGGCGACGCAAAGAAAGGTAGGTCGGGCAGCCCGAAGGGCTGACCGAAAGCTCTTGCTCTTCGCTTCGAACAACGAAGCGACGAAGCGAAGAAGCAGGACCGTGGCGAGTGTGGAGCTCATGGTGGGCCAGGGCCCACCCTATGACAGCCGCGAGGGCGGGCCGCCCGCACGCGGGAATGGCCATGGATGGCCATGCTTTGGGAGCGCGGTAGGACGGACCGAAAGCTCTTGATCTCGACCTTGATCTCGACCTTGATCTCGACCTTGATCTCGACCTTGATCTCGACCTTGAACTTGATCTTGACCTTGACCTTCGCTGCGATCGCGGGATCGCGGGATCGCCTCAACAAGTCCGAGGCGAGCGCGAACCCCCAGGCGGGCCAGGGCCTACCCCGCGTGGGCTAGGCCAGCAACCTCTCCAGCATCTCTCCGCAGTCGCGCGACAGCGCCTGCGCCGCCAGTCCGCGCAGGCCGGACTCGATCAGGCCGCGGCGGCCGGCGTCGAAGCGCTGCCAGGCTTCGAGCGCGCCGATCAGTCGCGCCGCCACCTGCGGGTTCAGCGCGTCGATCTTCGGCAACTGGTCGAACAGCAGGGCGTAACCCGCACCGTCGGCGCGGTGGAAGGCGGCCGGATTGCTGCGCGCGAAGCTGCCCAGCAGGGCGCGCACGCGATTCGGGTTGCGCGGGTGCCAGTGCGGGCTGGACAGCAGGTCCAGCACTTCGTCGAGCGCACCGGACTGCGGGCGGGTGGCGACCGCGGCGATCCATTTGTCGTTGAGCAGCAGGTCCTCGCCGACGCGCCGCTGGAAGGTGTCGAGTGCCGCCTCAGCCTGGGCTGCGCCGCCGTGGATCAGCACGGTCAGCGCGGCGAGGCGATCGGTGAGGGTGCCCGCGCGTTCGAACTGCGCGAAGGCGCGCGCGCCGTCGCCCTCGACCAGGCCGAGGTAGTGCAGGCAGGCGTTCTTAAGGCGCCGCGCAGCGGACGAGGCTGCGTCCAGCGCATCGGGTGACTGCGCCGCCAGAGCGTCGTAGCGCCGGCCGAGCAGGGCTGCGTGATCGTGGGCGAGCTTGAGCCGCAGGGCGCGGCGCGTGCCGATCAGGCCGTCGATGTCGACCTGCGGACGCGCGTTCACCAGTACCTCGAACTCGGGCAGCTGCCAGCACAGGGCGACGAAGCTCGGATCCACGCTTTCGTCAGCCAGCAGCAGGCCCAGCGCTTCGCTGAGCGCGTGCGCGTGCGCAGCCGAGGCGTCGAGCAGGGCGGCCTGCGCAAGCTGCTGCAGGGCGTCCCAGCGGCACAGCGGGTCGCGCTCGATGCGCGCCAGCCGGGCCAGTTCGGCGGGGCTGTAGTCGAAGCGCAGACGCACCGGCGCCGACAGCCCCTGCAGGAAGCTCGGCAGCGGCGCTGTGTCGATGCCGTCGAAGACCAGGGTGTGCCGTTCGGCAGTCAGCTCGATCAGGCCGGCACGCGCCGCCGCATCGCCGCTCGGCACTGCGGCGATCGGTGCGTCATCGGCGCCGTACAGGGCGTAGGCCAGCGGGATGTGCAGCGGCTGCTTGCCGGCCTGGTCGGGTGTCGGTGCACTGTGCTGGCGGATGTCCAGCGTGCAGCGCCGCGCCTGCGCGTCGTAGCGCGCTTCGATCTGCACCTCCGGCGTGCCGCTCTGCGCGTACCAGCGCTCGAACTGCAGCAGATCGCGGCCGCTGGCCTCGCGCATGGCGTCGAGAAAGGCATCGACGCTGGCGGCCTGGCCGTCCCAGCGTGCGAAGTAGAGGTCGCAGCCGCGGCGGAAGCTCGCCTCGCCCAGCAGGGTGTGCAGCATGCGCACCACCTCGGCGCCCTTCTCGTAGACGGTGGCGGTGTAGAAGTTGTTGATCTCGCGGTAGCTGTCGGGCCGCACCGGATGCGCCAGGGCGCCCGAATCTTCGGGGAACTGGCGCATGCGCAGCATGCGCACATCCTCGATGCGCTTGACTGCGCGCGAGCGCAGATCGGCGGTGAACTCCTGGTCGCGGAAGACGGTGAAGCCTTCCTTCAGCGACAGCTGGAACCAGTCGCGCACGGTAACGCGGTTGCCGCTCCAGTTGTGGAAGTACTCGTGTCCGATCACCGACTCCACCGCCTCGAAGTCGGCGTCGGTGGCGCTGTCCTGGTCGGCCAGGATGTAGCGCGCGTTGAAGATGTTGAGGCCCTTGTTCTCCATCGCGCCCATGGTGAAATCCTGGGCGGCGACGATGTTGAACACGTCGAGGTCGTAGCAGCGGCCGAAGCGCTGCTCGTCCCAGCGCATGGCGCGCAGGGTGGCGCCCAGCGCGTACTCGCAGCGCGGCGCGAAGCCCGGCTCGGCCCAGACATTGACCTCGACGTTGTGGCCTTCGGCGGTGATGAAGGGCGCCGACACGCGCTCCATGCGGCCGGCGGCGATCGCGAACAGGTAGCAGGGCTTGGGATGCGGATCCTGCCAGCGCGCATAGTGGCGGCCGTGCTCCAGCTCGCCGCTGCCGGCCGGATTGCCGTTGGCGAGCAGCACCGGGTAGCGCGCGCGCTCGGCGCGCAGCTCGACCGCATAGACGCTGAGCACGTCCGGGCGATCGATGAAGAACGTGATGCGGCGGAAGCCCTCGGCCTCGCACTGGGTCAGCAGCAGGGCACCGCTGGTGTAGAGCCCTTCGAGCGCGGTGTTGGCGGACGGCGCGATCGCCACCCGGCTGCGCAGCACGCAGGCCTGGCGCGGGCCCTCGATGTGCAGGCAATGGCCGTCGTAGCGGTAGTCGCCGGGCCCGAGTCGGCGCCCGTCGAGCTCCAGCCATTCGAGCTCCAGGCCCTCGCCGTCGAGCGCCAGCGGCTCGCCGCGGCGGCTGCGCTCGGGCTCCAGCCACAGCTCGGCTTCGACCTGCGTGCGCTCGGCGTCGAGCTCGAACACGAGGCCGATGCGCGGAATGCGCCAGGCCGGTGGGCGATAGTCGCTGCGAAGGATGAGCGGAGACTCGGACATGTCGGATCAGGGCCGGAAGTGATCGCGTAGCATGCCGGGGCCACGCGCGAACGGCGAGCCGCGAAGGTCACGACACTGCTGCGGGCCTGTTCGAATCCGCCGAACCACGACCAAAGTCGGAGGGGAATGCATGTACCTGCTGTACGGACGCGAGGGCTGGGGCTCGGCCCTGATCGAGGCGCAGCTCGAGTGGTACTGCCTGCCGTATCGCTTCGAACGCGTGGGCGACCTGCTCGCAGATGCCGAGGCGCGCGCGGCGCTGGCCCGGATCAATCCGCTGGCCCAGGTGCCGACGCTGGTCACCGCCGGCGGGGAGGTGCTGGCGGAGAGCCTCGCCATCACCCTGTGGCTGGCCGAGACCAACGACAGCGAGGACTGGGTGCCGCTGCCCAGCGAGCGCTGCCGCGGCCGCTTCCTGCGCTGGCTGACCTACTGCGTGTCGACGATCTATCCGACCTTCACCTACGCCGACATCCCCGCGCGCTTCGTGCCGATGGCCGCGGCGCAGCCGGGTTTCCTGGCGAGCGTCGAGGGCTGGCGCAATCGCGCCTGGACCCTGCTGGAGGCCGAAGCCAGCGGCCCCTGGTTCCTCGGCGAGCGGATGAGCGCGATCGATCTCTTCATCGCGGTGATGAGCCGCTGGGAACCGCGCCGACCCTGGTTCGCCGGGCACGCGCCGAAGCTCCACGCCATCGCTGCAGCCATCGATGCGCTGCCGCCCATTGATGCGGTGATGGCGCGCAATTTTCCGGCGAAGGCTTGAGAGCGGGGACTGGGGATTCGGGATTGGGGATTCGGGATTCGTAGAGCGGCCGCGGCTACCGCGAGGCACTGTCCCTGCTCTTTGTAGACACTCTCTTCCAGGTCAAGCCTCCTCGGCGGTGTATAGGCGAGCGCGCGACCCGCACGCTGGGTGCAGGCCGCAGGCTGCGTGCAGAGCGTTGGCTGCGGTTGAGCCCCTCTCCCCCCGAGGGAGAGGGGTTGGGGAGAGGGGGCACACTCGCGGCAAGATCGCCCCCTCTCCCCCGGCCCCTCTCCCTCCAGGGGGGAGGGGAGCAAGGCACTGAATCGACGCGCGGCGGGCCACAAGCGCCGTCCTTCGAGCAAGAGCCTTCAAGGCGTCGCGTGCCTCGGAGGTGCGCAACGAGGTTCCAATTGCGCCACCATCGCAGCGCGCCCTGCCTGCGTCCCCAAATCGAACCGACTGTGACCATGAATCCCGCCACCACCGTTCCCACCCTCGACGACATCCGCGCGGCCGCCGCGCGCATCGCTCCGCATGCGCAGGTGACTCCGGTGCTGCGCTCGGGCTCGCTGGACCGCATCGCCGGCTGCCGCCTGCACTTCAAGTGCGAGAACTTCCAGCGCATCGGCGCCTTCAAGTTCCGCGGCGCGGCGAATGCGGTGTTCGGCCTCAGCGAGGCCCAGGCGGCGCGCGGCGTGCTGACCCAGAGCAGCGGCAACCACGGCGCGGCGATCGCGCTGGCCTGCCGGCTGCGCGGCATCCCGGCGCGCGTGGTGGTGCCGCGCTCGGCGCCCAAGATCAAGCTCGCCGCGATCCGCGACTTCGGCGCCGAGATCATCCCCTGCGACACCCACCAGGCCGCGCGTGACGCCGCCATGGCCGAGGTGCTGGCGCAAACCGGCGCCGAAGTCGTGCACCCCTACAACGATGCGCGGGTGATCGCGGGGCAGGGCACCGCCACGCTGGAGCTGCTGCACAGCATGCCGACGCTGGACACCGTGCTGGCGCCGGTCAGCGGCGGCGGCCTGCTGTCGGGCACGGCGATCGCCGCGCAGTCGCTCAAGCCCGGCATCCGCGTGTTCGGCGCCGAGCCCGAGCAGGCCTGCGATGCACATGATTCGCTGAAGTCCGGCCAGCGCATCACCGGCCGCATCGCCGACACGATCTGCGACGGCCTGCGCGCGGAACTCGGCCCGCTGACCTTCGGCATCCTGCGCGAACGTCTCGACGACATCCTGCTGGCCTCCGAGGCCGAGATCATCGCCGCCATGCGCCTGATCTGGGAGCGGCTCAAGATCGTCATCGAGCCGAGCTGCGCGGTGCCGCTGGCGGTGATCCTGAAGAATCCGGCGCTGTTCGCCGACCGCGAGGTGGGCGTGATCCTGTCGGGCGGCAATGTCGATCTGGATGCCTTGCCCTGGTGAGCCTTCCGCGGGCCCTCAGGCCAGCCGCACCCTCCAGCGCCCATAGGGTGGGCCCTGGCCCACCATGGGCTCAACGCTTGCCCCGGTTTGGACTCGTCTTCGCTTGAAGCGAGAGCACAACCCCCTGCCACGGGGGCGAGAGCGCAGCTCATGGTGGGCCGGGGCCCACCCTAGGGCTCGCGTGGCGAGTCGGGCGAACGGTGGCCCTTGGGAGCAAACGACCGAAAGCGCTCGCGCTTGGCTGCAGGCCGCTGCGCCACGAAGCGGAACCGCGACGAGCGCGCGGCTCGTGCGCGGTGCGACCTCAAGCGGCCGGCTTCTTCATCACTCGCGCCAGGCCCCCCTGCAGCGCCCGCACCTCGTAGCCCAGCCGGGTCAGGATGAAACACGCCGCTGCGCTGCGCTCGCCGGTATTGCAATACACCAGAACCGGGCGGCGTCGGTCGAGGCGTTCGACCGCGCCTTCGCGCAGGGTCGCCAGCGGCAGGTTGATGGCGTCGCGCAGGGCGCGCTGGCGGAATTCGCTGGGCAGGCGCACGTCGACCACGCTGGCGCCGGCGCGGGTCAGCGCGGCGGCGTCGTCGACGCTCGCCCAGTCCACCGCCGGCGGCTTCAGCACGGTCTCGAACTCCGGGCGCGACAGGCGCATCAGCCGGCAGTCCTCCAGCGTGCGCACGGTGGCGTTGCGGCGGGTGTTGGACAGCAGGGCGTCCTCGCCGAAGCAGTCGCCGCGCACCAGGTAGGCCACCACCACCGGCTGGCCGTCGAGGGTCTTGGCCACCGACAGGCTGCCCTGCTTGATCACGTAGAAGTAGTCGGGCTCGGCGCCTTCCTCGATCACCACTTCGCCGGCCGGCACGCGGATCTCGCGGAAGGCCGCGAACATGCGCTCGATGTTGCCGGTCGGCAGCTTCTGGAAGGCGCGGCTGCCGAGCAGGCGATAGACCCAGGCGTGGTCCTCGGCGCTGTCGGCCTGCTCGTTGCGGTGACGGCAGAGCTGGTCCCAGGCCAGCAGCTTCTCGGTGGCGCGCCGATCCATGCGGACCACCTCGGCGCCCTCGGGGCCGGCCAGCGCGCTGAAGCGCCGCGGCTGCGCCTCGCCCACCGGATAGCGACCCTGCAGGCTGCCGGCCTCGATGCGCTTGCTGCGGCCATCCGGATACTGGCCATCGATGCTGCCGGCCAGCAGGTAGACCAGGTCCTCGTCGACATCGCCGGCGCGGAACAGCGGTTCGTTCGGGCCGTAGCGCATCAGGCTGGCCTCGGCGCAGAGGTGCTCCAGGGTGTCGCGGCGCAGGCTGTCGAGCGGGTAGAGCGGGGCGAGACGCTGCGGATCGAGGGCCATGGCGGGCTCCGGCGTGGGGTGGGCTGTCAGCTCAGAAGCCTATGCCAGAGCGGCAGCGAAAGCAGCGACAGCACGATGCCATAGCCGACGAAGGCGGCGGCGAGGCGCGGCGCCAGCCCGTGCGAGATCGCCAGCGCGCCGGCGGTGATCATCGGTGGCATCGCGGTTTCCAGCACGGCCGCCCGCGCCATGTCGCCGGACAGGCCCAGCACGGGCAGCAGCAGCCAGACCAGCAGCGGCATCAGCGCCAGCTTGTAGGCGATGCCGACCACCAGCGGCACCGCTTCGCTGCGCGGCAGGGCGAGCCGCACCTGCAGGCCGACCGCCATCGCCACCACCGGCAGCAGGGCGTCGGCCAGGCGCTGCAGGATCGCATCGATGGCCTGCGGCGGCTCCGCGGGCATCACCGTGAGCGCCAGCACGAGCACGATGAAGGGCGGGAACTTCAGCACCCGCAGGCCCATGTCGCGCAGGCTGGGCCTGGCGTCGCCGCCGTAGCGCGCCAGCACCCACAGGCCCCAGGTCGAGAGGATCATGAAGCTGCCGAACTGGTCGTAGACCACGGCATAGCGCAGGGCGTGCTCGCCGAGCATGGCCTCGATCAGCGGATAGCCGAGGTAGCTGGTATTGCCCAGCGGCACGCACAGCAGCAGCACGGCGCGCTCGGCCTCGCCGAAGCGCAGCAGGCGTGCGGCCAGCAGGACCAGGGCGATGCTTGCCGCCAGCACGATCCACGGCACCGCCACCAGCCCCAGCAGGCCGACGCTGAATTCGAGCTTGGGGGCCGCGCGCAGGATGGCCGCCGGCAGGCAGATGTAGAGCACGAAGCGGTTGAGCACCTCGGCGGCGTTGTCGGCGAACACGCCGCTGCGCGCGGCGGCCATGCCGACCACGAGCATCACCAGGATCAGCAGGAAGGCGTCGAAGGCCATGAACAAGGGCGCGAACCGGGGCGGCACAGGATAGCGGCCCGGATGCGGCCGCCGGATTCGACCATGGCCGCGGATCAGTCCGGCCGGGGCGGCGCGTCCTCGCGCGGCGCCAGCAGCGTGTTGAGAAACTCCCTTCCGGGGAGTTTTTCAAGTCGGCGGTCCGGCGCAGGTCCGTACCGCCTCACGCCAAATCAATCGCTTACGCGCTTGCTTCATCGTCCCGGCCATCCCTGGCCGGACTGGCAGGCTGTTTTTCAACAGCCTGCCAGCCGCAGGCTGGCGGTGGCCGCGGCGAATTCCGCCAGACGCAGCTGCAGACCGGCCACGCCCAGTTCGAGCGCTTCGTCGGCCAGCGCGGCGCCGTTCGCCTCCAGCAGCGCGGCCTGTTCGGCCAGCGCCGCCGCCCCGGCCAGCGCGGCGGCCGCCTTCAGCCGATGCGCTTCGCGCACCAGCGCCGGGCGATCACCGCGCTCGCGGGCGGCCGCCGCAGCCGCGACGTCGAGCGTGGCGGCTTCGAGGAACTCGTCCAGCACCTGCCCCAGCTCGGCCGGGTCCTCACCCAGCACGACGCGCAGGGCTTCAGCGTCGAAGGCGGGGGGCTCGGCGCCGACCGCCGCCTTCGGCACACCTTCGCCGAGCGGCGCCGGCAGGGCGGACGGCGCGCTGGCCAGATGCGGCAGCCAGTGCGTCAGCCTGCGCAGCAGGGTGTCGATGCTGGCCGGCTTGGCGATGTAGTCGTCCATGCCGGCCTCGATGCAGCGCTCGGCTTCGCCCTTCAGCACCGCGGCGGTCAGCGCGATCAATGGGGTGCGCGCAAGCCCGCGGCGCGCCTCCTCGGCGCGGATCTCGGCGGCCAGCTGGTAGCCGTCCATCAGCGGCATGTGCAGGTCGGTCAGCACCAGCGCGAAGCGTCCGCTGCGCCAGGCCTCCAGGCCCTGCACGCCGTCGTTGACGGACTCGCAGCGGAAGCCGGCCAGCGCCAGCTGTCGGGTCACCACCAGGCGGTTGGTCGGATGGTCGTCGACCAGCAGGACCAGGCTGCGCTCGGCTTCAGCCTCCTCCGTGCTGGGCAGCTGGCGTCGCGCTGACTGCGCGCTGGCGGCGGCCTCGGCTTCGATCGCGGCGGGATCGGCCGGCGCCAGCTCCAGTTCGAGGCGCAGGGTGGTGCCTTCACCGACGCGGCTGTCGAGCGCGATGTGCGCGCCCAGCAGTTCGGCCAGCCGCGCGCAGATGGCGAGCCCAAGCCCGCTGCCGCCAAAGCGCCGGGTGGTGCTGGTCTCGGCCTGGGCGAAGGGCTCGAACAGCTGCGCCTGGGCCTCCTGCGGGATGCCGATGCCGGTGTCGCTGACGCTGAGCCGCAGGCGTTCGCCGCGCTCGCCGCGACCGATCCGTTCCAGGCTGACGTGCACGCCGCCCTGCTCGGTGAACTTGATCGCATTCGACAGGAAGTTGCCGAGGATCTGCCGCAGGCGCAGGGCATCCGCCAGATAGGCCGGGCCCAGCGCGGGGTCGATCCGGCAGTCGAGGCTCAGGCCCTTGCTCGATGCCGCGGCCACGAAGTTCAGCACGCAGCCCTCGATCAGCCGGCGCAGGTCGACTGGTTGTGGCGCCAGCTCCAGCTTGCCGGCCTCGATCTTCGAGAAATCGAGGATGTCGCCGATGATCTGCAGCAGGCTGTCGGCGGAGTGGCGGATCAGCGCCAGCGCGCGCCGCTGGTCCTCGTCGAGGCGGGTATGCGAGAGCACCTCGACCATGCCGGTGACGCCGATCATCGGCGTGCGCAGCTCGTGGCTCATGGTGGCGAGGAAGGCGCTCTTGGCGCGGTTGGCCGCGTTCGCGCGCAGCTCCGACTGGCGCAGCTCCGAGCCGTAGCGCAGCAGCTCGCGACGCATGTCCTCGAAGGCGTCGACGACGGCGCCGAGCTCGCCGTCCGGCCGGAACACCGGCAGCTCGCGGAAGTCGCGCTCGCGCAGGCGCAGGGCCATGTCCTCCAGGCCCTCGATGCCGCGCACCAGGGTGCGCGACAGGCGCCAGGCGACGATCACCACCACCGCCAGGGTGAACAGGCTGAGGCCGAGCCGCCAGGCGCCGACCCGGCGCATCAGGGCGCGGTCCTCGTCGATGCGCGCCTGTGCGGAGGTGATCGACAGTTCGGCGAGCAGGCGCAGGCGCAGGGTGACCGGATCCAGCGCGGCGCCCAGCTCGGCGCGGCACAGCCGCAGCAGTGCGGCCGCGTCGCCCTCGCGCAGCGCCGCGATCGCGCGGCCGGCCGCGCGGTCGGCTTCGGCGCGGGCTTCGCCGACCTGCGCGAGCAGGTTCTGCTGGGCGCCGTCCTGCGGCGTGAGCAGCAGGCTGCGCCAGTGGTCCTCGATGCGCGCCTGCGCGGACTCGGCCACCGCGATCGCCTGTTCCGCGCCCATCTGGCCGTGGGCGGCGCGGCAGATCGCACCGCCCAGATCCTGGGCATAGGCCTCGGCGATGGCGCGCGCGCTGGCGACGTTGGCCAGCGGCACCTCGGCCATCCACTCCAGGTTGCGGGCGTGGCTGCGGCTGGCCGACTCGTCGATCAGCAGCACCGCGCTGCCGGTGCCGACCAGCAGCGCGGCCAGCCCCAGCAGCTGGGCGCGGATGCCCGGACGGCGCCAGCCACGGCCCATGCGAAGCTAGGCGCCCGGACGCCGCCAGGCGGCGACCACGGCCGGCAGCTCCTCGCCCGGCACCGGGCGCCCGATCAGGTAGCCCTGCGCGAAGGTGCAGTCGAGCTCGGCCAGCATCTGCCACTCGGCGGTGGTTTCGACGCCCTCGCCGACCACCGCCAGGCCGAGCTTGCGCGCGAGCTCCAGGCTGGCTTCCACCACCGCGCGCCGGCGCGGATTGCGCTGCGCGCCGGTGACGAAGGTCTGGTCGATCTTGAGCTCGGTGAAGGGAATCTGCGACAGCTGCGAGAGCGAGGAATAACCGGTGCCGAAGTCGTCGATCGACAGCCCGAAGCCCTTCAGACGCAGTCGCGCCAGCGCCTGCAGGGCGGTCGCGGCCTCCTGCATCACCGCGCTCTCGGTCAGTTCGAGAACGATCTGCGAAGGTGCCACGCCGTGGCGCTCGGCGACCTGCTGGAAGCGGTCGGCGGCGTCGGCTTCGGTCAGGCCAAGCATGGACACGTTGACCGCGACGCGCAGCACCAGCCCGTCGGCGGCCCAGCGCGCCTGCCAGGCGCAGGCCTGGTCGAGCATGCGCAGGGTCAGCTCCTCGATCAGGCCGGCATGCTCCAGCGCCGGGATGAACTGCGCCGGCCAGACCATCTCGCCGTCGCCACGGCGCCAGCGCGCCAGCGCTTCGACCGTGACCACGCGGCCGTTGTCGACCGTCACCTGCGGCTGGAAGTAGGCGACGAACTCGTCCTGCTGCAGCGCGCGCTGCAGGCACTGCGGGCTCAGGCTGCCCTGCTGCGGCATGCCGACCGGATCGGCCTCGATGGCGAGGGTGGAGAGGATGTCGCGCAGCTTGGTCCCGGTCAGCGGCTTCTGCACGCTGCCCAGCACGCGCAGTCCATAGGCGCGGGCCATGTTCTCGACGGTGTGCTGCAGGGCCGGCTCCAGCGCGCTGGCCACCACCAGCGCCGAGGCCAGGCCCGTGCCGGCGACCGCAGCGATGAACTGCACCCCGTCCATGCCGGGCATGTCGAGATCGACCAGCAGCACGTGGATCGGCTGCGTGCGCGATTCGAGCAGGGCCAGCGCCTCCTCGCCGCTGGCGGCCTCCAGGCATTCGCCGCAGCCGATGTCGGCCAGCAGGCGCAGGGCCATGCGCCGCTGGAAGCCATGATCCTCGACCACCAGTACCGACAAGCTCGCGAAGTCCACCCGCTGCCCCCTTACGGCTTTCCTGCGAAAGCCCTGCGATGTCGCGCTGCGGCCGCGGTCCGGACCCGGATGTGCGGCCGTTTCATGCGAGCCGCTGAGGCCGTCCCCCGGCCTTCAGCAGCACGGTTCCAAAGCAAGAGTCACCCGACACTACCGCCAGCAAGGACCGTGCCGACATTCGCGCGATCAGCGGCTGGCCTCCGCGGCCTGGCGCATCGACTGCAGGGCGAAGCGCGCGTTGGCGCCCAGTGGCTCCGCGCTGCCGTCGATCGCCTCGGCGCTGGCCCAGCGCTCGGGTCGCGCCTTCACGGCCGCGCGGTAGTAGGCCAAGGCGGTTTCGCGGTCGCCCTGGTTCCACAGCGCCAGCGCGAAGGCCACGGGCACCCACTCGGGATGCCCGCCGTGCAGGCGCCAGGCCGCGGCCCACTGCTCGCGCGCACTGTCGAAGTCGCCGAGCTGGTAGTGGATCCAGCCTGCGTTGTAGTGGACGGTGCGGCGCGCGAGGGCGTCATCCGCGGCGGCCCGCTCGGCGGCGACGAGCTCGCGCGGCACCCGCGCGCGCAGGCCGCGGTCGACCAGATGCTGGGCGTTCTGCAGGCGCAGCGGCACGTTGCGCGGTTCGCGCCGCAGGGCGGCTTCCAGAGCGCTGCGCTGCGCGCTGTCTTCTGCGTTGATCGGCGTGATCCGCACCGCAGCGGGGTCGGCGTCCACATAGGCCGCGTCCGGTGGCGGCAGCTCCTGGGCCTGGATCGTCTGCGCAAGCAGGCCGCCCAACATGATTCCGAGCAGCAGTCGCACGCCGCTGATCGCGCGCCTCTTCACACCCATCAACGCATCCCCTGTCGCTGCCGCACCAACCGGCCGGACGTGCCAGAACCCTGGCGCACCGGCAACTGGCGTCGAGCATACGGGGGCCGACAAAGGTCGAATGTTAGAATTTGTGGTCTTCCTCGCCCCGGTCACAGCCGATGTCCGCCACTGCCAACGCCATTCCGGCCGTCCTTCTCGACGCGCCGCGGATCGACCTCGACTACACGCTCGAACACAAGTACACCCGCGAGTCCGGGCGCATCTACCTCTCCGGCGTGCAGGCCCTGGTGCGTCTGCCGCTGATGCAGCAGATGCGTGACCGCGCGCAGCAGCTCAACACCGCCGGCTTCATCTCCGGCTATCGCGGCAGCCCGCTGGGCGGCTTCGACCTCGAACTGTGGAAAGCGAAGAAGCATCTCGCGGCCTCGGCCATCCACTTCACCCCGGGCCTCAACGAAGACCTCGGTGCCACCATGGTCTGGGGCAGCCAGCAGACCAACCTGTTCGAGGGCGCGAAGTACGACGGCGTGTTCTCGATGTGGTACGGCAAGGGCCCCGGCGTGGACCGCTGCGGCGACGTGTTCAAGCACGGCAATGCCGCCGGCACCTCGAAGTTCGGTGGCGTGCTGGCGCTGGCCGCCGACGACCATGCCTGCCGCAGCTCGACCCTGCCGCATGGTTCGGAGCTGGAATTTGTCTCGGCGATGATGCCGGTGCTGAACCCGGCCGGCGTGCAGGACATCCTCGATATGGGCCTGCTGGGCTGGGCCATGTCGCGCTTCACCGGCCGCTGGGTCGGCTTCAAGACGATCGCCGAAACGGTCGAGAGCTCGGCCTCGGTCAACGTCAATCCGCACCAGCTCGACATCGTGATTCCGACCGACTTCGAGCTGCCCGCCGGCGGCTTGAACATCCGTTGGCCGGATCCGCCGCTCGACCAGGAAATGCGCCTGCACCGCTATGCGGTCGCGGCAGCCCAAGCCTTCGCCCGCGCCAACCACATCGACAAGATCGTCATCGATTCGCCGAAGGCTCGGCTTGGCATCGTCACCACCGGCAAGAGCTACCTCGACGTGCTGCAGGCGTTGGAGTACCTCGGCCTTGACCGCCGCACCTGCGAGGACATCGGCATCCGCGTCTACAAGGTCGGCATGACCTGGCCGCTGGAGCCCGAAGGCATCCGCAGCTTCTGCGAGGGCCTCGAAGACGTCCTGGTGGTCGAAGAGAAGCGCGCCTTCGTCGAGTCGCAGATGAAGGAGTACATGTTCAACTGGCAGCACCGCCCCAGCGTGGTCGGCAAGTACGACGAGCAGGGCCAGTGGTGCCTGCCCAGCACCGGTGAACTCACGCCCGCCACCATCGCCCAGGTGATCGGCAAGCGACTGAAGCGCTTCTTCAACTCCGACGCGATCGAGCAGCGCCTGCGCTGGATGGAGGCCAAGGAGGCCGAGCTGGCCGCGCCGCGCGCCAGCTTCCCGCGCGTGCCGCACTACTGCTCGGGCTGCCCGCACAACACCTCGACCAAGGTGCCGGAAGGCTCGCGCGCACTCGGCGGCATCGGCTGCCACTACATGGTCACCTGGATGGACCGCCGCACCGACACCTTCACCCAGATGGGCGGCGAGGGTGCGACCTGGTGCGGGCAGGCGCCGTTCACCGACACGCCGCACGTGTTCCAGAACCTCGGCGATGGCACCTACTTCCATTCGGGCAGCCTCGCCATCCGCCAGGCGATCGCGGCCAAGGTGAACATCACCTACAAGATCCTCTACAACGACGCCGTCGCCATGACCGGCGGCCAGCCGGTCGACGGCACCCTGACCGTGCCCGACATCGCGCATCAGATGCGCTCGGAAGGCGTGCAGACGATTGTTGTGGTCTCGGACGACATCGAGAAATGGTCCAAGCCGGAGATCTTCCCGGCCGGCGTCGAGTTCGAGCACCGCGATCATCTGGAGGCCGTGCAGAAGCGCCTGCGCGAGGTCCGCGGCACCAGCGTGCTGATCTACGACCAGACCTGCGCCACCGAGAAGCGCCGCCGCCGCAAGCGCGGCAAGATGGCCGACCCGCAGAAGCGCACCGTCATCAATTCGCTGGTCTGCGAAGGCTGCGGCGACTGCGGCGTGCAGAGCTTCTGCGTGTCCGTGCTGCCGAAGGAAACCGAGTACGGCCGCAAGCGCGACATCGACCAGTCGAACTGCAACAAGGACTTCAGCTGCGTGAAGGGCTTCTGCCCGAGCTTCGTCACCGTCAAGGGCGGCCAGCTGAAGAAGAGCAAGCGGGTCAGCGTGGAGGAGCGCCTGTCCAGCCTGCCGATGCCGCAGTTCAAGTCGAATCTGGATCAGCCCTGGAACATCCTGATCACCGGCGTCGGCGGCACCGGCGTGGTCACGATTGGCGCCCTGCTGGGCATGGCTGGCCACTTGGAAAACAAGGGCGCCAGCGTGCTCGATCAGACCGGTCTGGCGCAGAAGGGCGGCGCGGTCACCACGCATATCCGCATTGCGAAGACGCCGGCCGACATCCACGCCGTGCGCATCGCCGCCGGTGAGGCCGATCTCGTGCTTGGCTGCGACATGGTCGTGGTCAACGACTACTGGGCGCTGTCGAAGGTGCGCGCCGACCGCAGCGCCGTGGTGCTGAACACCTACGAGGCCATGCCGGGTCCCTTCACCATGAAGCCCGACATGCAGTTCCCGGCGGCTGGCATCGTCGAGGCCGTGCGCGTGGCGCTGGGCGGCCGCGAGCCGCTGCTGGTCGATGCCACCCAGCTGGCCACGGCCCTGCTGGGCGACGCGATCGCGACCAACCTGTTCATGCTCGGCTACGCCTGGCAGCAAGGCCTGGTGCCGCTGTCGCTGGACTCGATCCTGCGTGCGGTGCAGTTGAATGGCGCCGCCGTCGAGATGAATACCCAGGCCTTCAACTGGGGCCGCCTCGCTGCGGTGGACATCCAGGCGGTCACCGAAGCCGCTGGCCTGTCCAAGCCGACTGCCGAGGTGACGGCGCTCACCCCGGCGCCACTGGACGACCTGCGCCTGTCGGCCAACCTCGAACAGTTGATCGAGCGCCGCGTGGCCTTCCTCACCGACTACCAGGACGCCGCCTATGCGGCGAAGTACCGCGCCCTGGTCGACAGCGTGCGTGCGGAAGAGGCCAAGCGCGCGCCCGGCTCGACCAAGCTCACCGAGGCGGTGGCCCGCTACTACTTCAAGCTCATGGCCTACAAGGACGAGTACGAAGTAGCGCGCCTCTACACCTCGGGCGACTTCCTCAAGCGCGTGGCCAGCCAGTTCGAGGGCGACTACAGGCTGCACTTCAACCTGGCGCCGCCGCTGTTCGCCAAGCGCGACGAGAACGGCAAGCTGATGAAGGCCGAGTACGGCCCCTGGATGCTCAAGGCCTTCGGCCTGCTCAAGCACTTCAAGGGCCTGCGCGGCAGCAAGCTGGATATCTTCGGCTACACCGAAGAGCGCCGCACCGAGCGCGCCCTGATCGAGGAGTACCGCGGCACGATCGAGCGCCTGCTCGGTGAGCTGAGCGCCGACAAGCTCGACCTGGCCGTCGAAATCGCCCGCGTGCCCGAACGCATCCGCGGCTTCGGCCACGTCAAGGAGGCTCACCTCGAGCAGGCGAAGAAGTTGCGCGAGGAGCTGCTCACCCGATGGCAGCAGCCCGTGGCCGCAGAGGCCAACGCGGCCTGATCGGACTTCGGTCGACCGCATGCAAAAGCAAAGGGCGCCCCGACCGGGGCGCCCTTTGCCATTGACGGGAACAATCACCCGAAGCCTGCCGCTCGCGGGCACCTCAGCGCTTTCGCGTACTCATAGGGTGGGCCCTGGCCCACCATAGGCTCCTTGCTCGCGCCGGTCCTGCCGAGCCGCCACGCAGGCGTGCGCGCGTTCGATTCAAGGCGCGCACGGCGGATCCGGGCTGTGTGCATAGGGACGAGTGTCCAGCTTACGGTGGGCCAGGGCCCACCCTATGCAGAGCGTCGTCGGGACCTCATGGGGTGGGCCCTGGCCCACCATGGGCTCCACCCTTGCGCATCGCTACAGTCCGTAGCGTTCGACCAGCGCCCGCTGCGCATCGACGTCGATGCCGGCCGCCTCGGCCAGGCGTGCCCAGCACAGCCGGTGTTCGAAGCCGACGGTGGCCTGTTCGAGGGCGCCGTGGATCTGCGCCAGCGGCAGCTGCGCCGGCGCCGAGACGCTGAAGAAGATGGCCGGGTGCGAACGATCGCCGTCGGCACTGTCCTGCACCTCGTAGTCGTCCGGGCTGTGGATCCACACCTTCCAGCCGCGCGCCTGCAGGCCATCCCGCAGGCGGTCGAAGGCCTCTTCGCCGGGGTGCACGCCATCGACCAGCCAGCCGGGCCCGTAGCCGCCGGCACGCAGCGTATGCACGCAGGGGAAGGTGGGGATGAAGCGCTGACGCTCCTCCTCGTCCTCGGGTGCCGGGAACACCAGCTCGGCGTCGTAGACGACCTCGTCCATCACGTGCTGCTGGCGCGGGCCCCAGGCGTTCTCGACGATGCGCGCGCTGACCGGGCCGGTGCGGCGGGCGTAGTAGTCGATCGCCTTGTCGCCCTCGATGAAGCGGATGATCACCCAGCCCCAGTCCTCGTCGATCGGGCCGGATTCGGTCTCGATCTCCATGCCGAGCTCGCGGGCCACGCGATGCACGCCCGCCCAGTCGCTGGCTGCCGTCGCCGCCGTCAGATAGTCCCAGGCGAGGCCACGTTCATCGGGCAGGGCCTCGCGCAGCGCCGCCAGCTGTCGGCTGGCCTCGGCGAAACGCAGCTGCCGCTGCAGGCTGCGCACCAGCAGGCGGCGGCCGCCGTGGTAGTCGGGGGCGACCTGCAGCATGCGCAGGCAGTGCTCTTCGGTTTCAGCCCAGTCACCGCGATGGGCGGCGACATTGGCGCGGCACCAGTGCGTGGTCGCGGGTGCTGAGTGTGCATACAGCCGCGCCAGGCGCTCGACCTCGTCGTAGGCGTTCTGCTGCAGCAGGTAGGTCATCAGCGTGTAGGCGGGGCTCTCTTCCTGGGCGTGATGGCGTTCGACATAGGTCCACAGCAGTGCGATCGCGTCATCCATGGCGCCGCAGGCCTGCAGCGCCTGCGCCGTCTGCTGCAGCAGCGCGGCATCGTCCGGGCGCTGTTCCACCGCCTGCAGCAGCCACTCGGCTTCGGTCTCGGGGTTGCGCTCATCGGTCTGCTCGGCCTGCTCATCCAGCCATTGCAGCAGCACATCCGCTGCCACCGGTGCCGGGCGCCGCGGCGCCGCTTCGATCTCGCTCGACAGTGTCGCGAGCATCGCCGCGGCACCGGCGTCGGCGCGCAGGCGCGGCAGATGCAATTGCGCGATCTGCAGCAGGCGCTGCGCGCTGAAGCGGCTGCCGCGCGCCAATGCCAAGCGGGCCGCATACATCGCCAGTTCGATCGTGCGGCGATGGGCGCCCAGCTTCGAGTGATGCAGCACGCCCTGATGCAGTCGCGCACCGCGCCCCCAGTCGTTGTGCTGGGGCAGCGCCATCAGCACGGGGAAAGCGGCCTCCATCCAGGGCAGCAGGTCGCCGTCGTTGATTTCGCGCAGCGGCGGCAGGGTCTCCCACGCCTCGTCCATGCGGCCCAGCGCCGCCAGCGCACGCGCCTTCAGCATTGTCCGCGGCTGGGCGATGTTGCGCCACTCGACGCCGTCGATCGCGGCCTCCTCGGCTTCGATTCGGGCCAGCACCTCGGCCGCGCGATCGTTCTCCAGCAGCAGGATGTTCTCGACTTCCAGCGTGCCGCCATTGGCCTCGACGCCTGCCGCTTCAAGCACGGCGCGCTGCGACTGCAGCCAGCTCAGTGCCTCGGCGGCGCGGCCACTGTCGCGCAGTGCCAGGGCCTTCTGGTAGGACAGGCACTGGAAGCAGTTGCGGCTGGGCTCGATTCGGGCGAGGGTCTCGTCGCAGACCGCGATGCGCTCCTCCGCCCAGCCGGGCCCGTCGATGTTCGAGTAGCAGCTGGCGACGTCCTGCGTGACGCAGATCGACTGCGGACACTCGATGGTTTCCTCGCGATGGGCGAACTCGAACAGTGCGATGGTTTCGGCCAGGGCGGTCTCGCCCTCGGCCTTGTTGCCGAGCCGGTTGCGCAGGTCCCAGTGACGCACGAAGACCTCGAGCCACGGGTTCTCCAGCGTCTTGCACAGTGCGCGCAGCTCCGGCATCAGCGCCTCGGCGCGCTCCACTTCCTGGTCGCAGATCTCGCTGCTGAAGCGGTCGATCAGGTCCGCGCTGTGCGCTTGTCCGGCTTCGCGCAGCGAGGCCTGCAATTGTTCGATCCAATGCCAGATGTTCATCGAAGTTCCTGGGGATTGAGTGCGCCGCACGGGCGCGGAAGAACGTGAAAGGGCGCGGGCTGCGGGAGGGACGGCCCCCCGCCCGCGGGAGATGTGCAGTGCTTGCGCGGGCCTCAGCGCATGAGCAGGGCCTGCACCGAGTCGGCCAGGTCCTGCAGGGCGCCACCCAGCGCATCCGGCGCCTGCGACTCGTGGCCGGCGAGGATGGTCTTGAAGGTGCGCAGCAGCCGCGCGCCGGCCGCGGCCTGCGCGCTGCCTGCACGCAGCGACTGCAGCAGCGCGTCGACGGCCGGGTTGGAGAGGTTCAGGTACAGACGGCTGTCGTGGCTGGCGTCGATCTGCGCCGTGAACTGCCGTGCCAGACGCAGCGCGGCCAGCGAGATCTTCTTGTCCTGTGCATCCGCGTCGAGACGACGCTTCAGTTCGCTGTCGCGATCCGGCACCACCACCAGCGGCAGCACCGCCGGCTCGAAGTGCGCGGGCTGCAGTCGTTCGCCCTGGCAGAGGTGCTCGCGCAGCCAGTCGAGCTCGTGCGCGGGCAGTTCGGCTTCGCGGAACAGCTGGCGGTTGCCCTGCTCGGTGCCCAGCTCGACCAGACGCAGTCCACGCAGTTGTGCCCAGCGCCGCAGGAAGGGCACCACCGCGTAGCGATGCCCATGCGCCACCGGAATGCCGAGAGTGCGGAACAGCATCGCCTCGAAGCCCTGCTGGCTTTCCAGAATCACGTGCAGGGCGCCGCGCGAGATCAGCTCGGGCACCCGCAGTTGACCCTGCGAGGTCGGCACGCGCAGATGCTCCATCATCAGTGCGAACAGGCGCTCGTCGCAGAGGCTGGCGCCCAGCAGGGCTTCGTTGTGGCGCAGCAGGATGCGGCGCCAGGCCTCCGGTTGCGTGCGCACGATCTGGCCCAGGCCATCGATCAGCGATTCGGACAAGGCGTGCCGCACCGCGCTGTACTGGGCGTCGCGCTGCAGATCCTCGCGGCTGGCGGTGGGCGTGAGCCGGTTCGATTCGATCACCCCGCCGACGAACCCCGCCCAGGAGGGCAGCAGGTCGCGGGCATCGTCATCGAGGAGCATGCCGCGTACGAACACCGCGAGGTTGCGGTTGTCGCTCGTGCCGTAGGTGGCGCCATCCTGAACCCACAACAGGCCACGCGCATCGCTGCCGGCCTCCGTGCCCGAAGGCTGCACCTCCACCGTGCAGATCGGCTCGAAGCTGCGCTCGAAGCGTGCGGCGAACTCCAGATTGCGGCGCTGCGCCTGCACCGGATGCAGGGGCGTGTCGCCGTCGCGCCGCCACGGCGGCGGCTCCGGATTGATGGCTTCAGCGCTGCCGCACAGATGGATCGGTTCGGGCAGCAGGGCGCAGTAGTGGCGCAGGATCTCGTCGAGCCGTGCCGGGCTGGTCAGCCCCCGGTACTCGTCCTGCAGCTCCAGCACGATTTCGGTACCGACCGCTCGCGCCGCGATCGGGCTGACCGAGTACTGCTCGGCCGTCGTCGACAGGTAGACGTGCCCGCGGTCGGGCTGCTGGTACGAAGTGGTGCGTACGCTGACCCGCTTGGCCAGCACGAAGGCCGACAGGAATCCCAGGCCGAACATGCCGATCAGGCCGCTGTCCTCATGCCCGGATTCGCGCAGCCGACGCGTGTAGCCGACCCCGACCGTCGCCAGGTAGGCGTGGATCTCATCCTCGGTGAGGCCCGCGCCGGTGTCGATGATGCGCAGCACGCCCTGTTGGGCATCGGCCAGCACTTCGATCCGGCTGGGGCCCTGCCAGTCCGGCTGCTCCAACCGGCGGCGGAGGATGGAGTCGTGCGCGTTCTGCACCAGCTCGCGCAGCGCCACCATCGGCGTGGAGTAGAGGTGCTTGCTCAGCACCGACATCAGTCCGCCGAGGTCCACGGCGGTGCTGCGAAGCTGGGCCACCGGGGCCCATGCGGGTGGGGTCGAAAGGCTCATGAAAGGTTCGGAGGTGACGGGATCGGGGCGTGCGATCGCGGCACGCAAGCCGGCTAGGATACTTCGGGGAATCGGCCTTGCGTGTCCGCCCTTGGTATGGAGCGCAACGGTGCAGGCCAGTCGCGAAGCTCGCGCACCTTGCACCCCGGGTCTGGCGTTTTGCGGGCGGAACCGGGCGGCTGATCGAACCGCCGCTGCGAGCCCGGCCGCCGGCCCATGCCGGTCTCGCCGGGGCGCTGCTACAGTTCCGGCGAAACCCGGGGGAGAGCCTGCATGCACTCGATTCTGGTGGCGAGCAGCAAGGGCGGCTGCGGCAAGTCGACGATCGCGACCCAGCTGGCGGCCTGGGCGGCCGTGCAGGGACGGCGTTCGGTTCTCGTCGATCTGGACCCTCAGGGCTCGTCCCTGCACTGGTGCGAGCGCCGCGCCGGCAGCGGCGCGCCCGAGGTGCTCGGCGTCAATGGCGCGGACGGCCGCTGGCAGAAGCGCCTGCCCGAGGACACCGACTGGCTGGTCTTCGATGCGCCTGCCGGCTCGCAACCGGCGACGCTGAAGTCGGTGATCGAGCGCGTCGACGCCCTGCTGGTGCCGGTGCTGCCGTCCGCCTTCGACCTCGAAGCCACGGCCGGTTTCCTGGATGCCCTGTGCGGTCACTGGCGCATGGCCGAGGGCGGTCTGCAGGTCGGCCTGGTCGCCAATCGGCTGCGCATGAACACCCAGGCCAGCCAGCGCGCGCTTGCCCAGCTCGCCGAATGGCCCTGGCCGCTGCGCGCCGAGCTGCGCGACTCGCAGAGCTATGTGCTGCTGGCGGCGCTGGGCAAGAGCCTGTTCGACTACGACAACGAGGCCGTGCGCACCCAGGCCGAGCCCTGGCAGCCGCTGCTGCGCTGGCTGGCGCGGGCGGGACGCCGTCCACGGAGTTGATCCCTGCGCCGCGACATCAGCGCCAACCGTTGCGCTAAGTCGCGATTAAGCACGCCGGGCCTAGGGTCCGACGACCGCGCGCGTCCCGCGCCCCACAGCTTCACCGGAGTCAAGTCATGCGCAAGACCCTCGCCCTCCTGCTCGCCCTCACTGCCGGCGGCGCCCAGGCCTACCAGCCCGAGGCCGGCCTGTGGTGGAACCCGAACGAGAGCGGCTCCGGCTTCACCATCGAGCTGCAGGACAACCTGCTGGTGTTCACCGGCTACCTGGGCGAGCCCAACGGCCTGCCGGTCTGGTACACCTCGGCGGGCTTCCTCAACGGCAATGCCCTGTACGAAGGCGAGCTGCTGCGCTTCACCAACTCGCAGTGCGCCGGCTGCAGCTACAGCGGACCGCCGCAGAACCAGCGCGTGGGCACGATCCGCCTGGCCTTCGACGCCAACGACCCGACCCGCGGCACCCTGACCTGGAACGTGCCGCCGCTGCCGATCCGCAGCATGCCGATCGAGCGCTACTACTACTACTACAAGCGCACCGGCCCGAATGGCGACGGCTCGGCGCCGATCCACGCCAGCAAGATGCTGGGCGAGTGGAGCCTGAACCTGGACTTCAGCGAATTCCCCAACTTCAACGATTTCCGCTTCAGCGGCGACGTTCTGGTGTTCGACCAGCTCGATCTCGAGGGCGGCACCTGGTACTTCGACGGCTGCCGCAGCGAGACCTCGCTGGACGCCGAGTGCAGCACCGACGCCCTGCGCTTCAACGGCGCCTCGGGCTTCTACAGCACGAGCCGCCGCCGGCAGTCGATCATCCTCGACGACAACAGCGTCAACGGCAGCGGCCAGCGCCTGTGCATGTACTACGAGGCGCCGGTGCAGGCCGAGTACTTCAGCGCCGGCGCCACCGGCAACAACGACGGTGGCTTCACCATCTTCCCCTGCAGCGCCAACCCGCTGAACTACGCGCTGTATCCGCTGCGCGGCTTCCGCTCGGCCAGCCGCACCTTCGTCGAGACCGGGCGCGGGCCGAGCAAGCGGGCCGAGGCGGCGACCGTCGACCACACCCCGGCGCTGCGTGAAGCCGCACCGCTGAAATCCGTCGCCCAGCGCAAGAGCGAGCAGGCCGACGCCAGCTACGTCGCCTTCGAGAACGAGGTGCGGGCCCTGGTGCAGCGGGTCAACGCCAAGCGCTGAAGCGACGCCGAAGACTTCAGCGTCGTCGCGCGCCATGGAGGGCGCGTCCGCGGATCGAGCACGTACGTGCTTGATCCGTGCTGCCCAGAAGCGCATCTCCCAAATCGTGGACACTACGCCGCCGCGGCCCGACCGCGGCGGCGTTTTCCTTTCTGCCGGTTGTGCTGCCCGTGTCCGACGCGTTTCCCATCGATCCCCTGCTGCCCGAGATCCTGTCCAGCCTTGAGCGACATCCGCGGCTGGTGCTGGAGGCCCCGCCCGGCGCCGGCAAGACCACGCGCGTGCCGCCGGCCTTGCTCGATGCCTCATGGCTCGAAGGCCGCAAGGTCCTGATGCTGGAGCCACGCCGCATCGCCGCACGCGCGGCCGCGAACTTCATGGCCAGCGCACGCGGTGAACAGCCCGGCGACACCGTCGGCTATCGCATCCGCTTCGAATCCAAGGTGGGCCCGCGCACCCGCATCGAAGTCGTCACCGAGGGCATCCTCACCCGCATGCTGCAGGACGACCCGCTGCTCGACGGCATCGGCGCGCTGATCTTCGACGAGTTCCATGAGCGCCATCTCAGCGCCGACCTCGGGCTTGCGCTCGCGCTCGAAGTGCAGGCCCAGCTGCGGCCCGACCTGCGCATCGTGGTGATGTCGGCCACGCTCGACGGCGAGCGCCTCGCCAAGACGCTCGACGCCCCACGCCTGACCAGCGCCGGCCGCAGCTATCCCGTGCGCATCGCCTATCCGCCGCGACAGGGCAACGAACCGGAAGACGCGCAGCTGAAGCGCGCGGTCGAACTCGCCCTGCGCGAAACCGACGGCGACCTGCTGGTGTTCCTGCCCGGCCTGCGCGAGATCCAGCGCGGCGAGCGGCTGCTGTTCGAATCGGCGCAGGCGGCGGACGCGGAGGTGCTGCCGCTGTACGGCGAGCTGCCGGTGGAGCAGCAGGCCGCGGTGCTCAAGCCTTCCCCCGATGGCCGCCGCCGCATCGTGCTGGCCACGAATGTGGCCGAGAGCAGCGTGACCCTGCCGGGGGTGAAGGCGGTGATCGATTCCGGCCTCGCCCGCGAGCCGCGCTTCGATCCGAACTCCGGCTTCTCGAAGCTGATGACGGTGAACATCTCGCAGGCCTCGGCCGACCAGCGCGCCGGTCGCGCCGGGCGCGTGGCGCCGGGCGTCTGCTATCGCCTGTGGCCGGAGAGCCAGCGCCTGGAGCCCGCGCGCCGGCCCGAGCTGATGCAGGTCGAGCTCTCGGGCCTGCTGCTGGAGCTGCGCGCCTGGGGCAGCGATGCGCTGCCCTTCGTCGATGCGCCGCCGCCGGGCGCGCTCGCCCAGGCCGAAGACCTGCTGCGCGCGCTGGGTGCGCTCGATGCCGGCGCCGCGCTGACGCCCTTGGGCCGACGCACGCTGAAGCTCGGCACCCACCCGCGCCTGGCCGCGATGCTGTGCGCCGCACCCGATGCGCAGGCGCGCGCGCTGGCCTGTGATCTGGTCGCCCTCATCGAAGGCCGCGACGTGCTGTGCGGTGAATCGCGCCGTCGCGAGGACTGGGCCAGCCGCTGGCAGGCCCTGCAGGACTTCCGCGCCCGCCGCGGCGGCCACGACACCGATCGCAGCGCCCTGATGGCCGTGGAGCAGGCCGCGCGCAGCTGGCGTCGGCGCCTGGATACGAACACCGAAGTGGCCAGCGCCTCGCCGCACCGGCTGGGCGAGCTGCTGCTGCACGCCTTTCCCGATCGCATCGCGCACGTGCTGCCCAACGACCGCCTGCGCTATGCGCTGGCCAATGGCCGCATGGCCAAGCTGATGTCGGACTCGCCCCTGGTCGGCGAGCCCTGGCTGGTCATCAGCGAGCTGCGCGCCGATACCGGCGACGGCCTGATCCTGCGCGCCACCGGCTTCGACGAAGCGGCGCTGGAACGGGAATTCCCCGAACGCTTCATCGAGCGCGACGAGGCCGGCTGGGACGAAGCCGTGCGCGCGGTCACCGCCTCGCGCGTGCGTCGCTATGAGCAGATCGTGCTGAGCCGCAAGCCGATCGGCAAACCCGACGACGAGCTCTGCGTGCAGGGCCTGATCAACGGCATCCGTCGTCTGGGCCTGCAGGTGCTGGACTTCAGCGAGGCGCAAAAGCAATGGCAGCAGCGCGTCGCCCTGCTGCGCGCCCACTGCCCCGAGCTGGGCCTGCCCGACCTCAGCGACGAGGCGCTGCTGGCGACACTCGACGCCTGGCTCGGCCCTTACCTCGGCGGCAAGACGCGGCTGTCGCAAATCGACGCGTCCCTGCTCGGCGAGGCCCTGCGCTCGCGCCTCGACCACAGCCAGCGCCAGGCCATCGAGCGTCTCGCACCCACGCGCATCAGCGTGCCCTCGGGCATGGAGCGCGCCATCGAGTACCTGCCGGAACAGCCGCCCGTGCTGGCGGTGAAGCTGCAGGAGCTGTTCGGCCTCGCCGACACGCCCGCGATCGCCGAGGGCCGCGTGCGCCTGACCCTGCACCTGCTCAGCCCCGGCGGCCGCCCCATCCAGGTCACCCAGGACCTGCGCGGCTTCTGGGAGCGCACCTATGCCGAGGTCAAGAAGGAGCTCAAGGGCCGCTATCCCAAACACCCCTGGCCGGATGACCCGTGGACCGCGCAGGCCACGCATCGGGCGAAGCCAAGGGGGACGTGACCGGCCAGGCTGCTTCGAGTCCCTGTCCTCTTCTGGCGCGATGCGGGACTCCAGGTCCCGGCGCCCCGCAATCGCGCCGGCATGCACATCGACGGTGGCGGCCCATGGCCCACACTGCGCAGACCCGAACGCCCGAGCCCCGCCATGCCCTCACCCCCACAGCTGTTCCAGTTCGCCCTGCTGGTCCGCGACTATGACGAGGCCATCGCCTGGTACACGCGGGCGCTGGGCTGGGATCTGATCGAGGACACGCCGCTCTCGCCGGAGAAGCGCTGGGTGGTGGTCGGCGTGCCGGGCGCGATGCAGGTGCTGCTGGCGCGGGCGGCCACCGAGGCGCAGGCTGCGCACATCGGTCGACAGGGCGGCGGACGGGTCTGGCTGTTCCTGCGCAGCACGGATTTCGACGCCGACTGCGCGCGGCTGGCCGCTGCCGGCGCACGCTTCGACGGCGCGCCGCGCAGCGAGGCCTACGGGCAGGTGGTGGTGTTCGAGGATCTGTACGGCAACCGCTGGGACCTGATCGGGCCGCCGCGCGCCAGCGGCTGACGCGCGCGCGGCAGAGCGGGGCCGCGTTCGTTCTGCCGATGCCGGCGCATTCCTCGATTCATCCATCGCCGGATCGAGGTCGCCGCCATGCCCATCCTCCGCTGCATTCCGTTCGCCCTGCTGGCCGGCCTGCCGGCTGCGTCCGCGCTGGCGCAGACCGGCCTGCTCAACGACAGCGGCCAGCGCCTGGTCTATACCGCCACGGCCGTCTCGCCGCTGCCCGATCCGGTCGACTTCCCCGGCCAGGACGCCCGCCATGGCCGCGACATCGCCTTCGAGGAGGGTGCGCTCGCCAAGCAGGGCCGCGGTGCCGCCGGCTTCGACTTCAGCAAGCTCGGCGCGGACGGCCAGCTGCTGGCCGTGCAGGACCAGGCCTGGGCGCGCGATGCGCAGGGCTTCGATGCCGGCAGCGAGGCCGCCGGCACGCGCTGGTCCTGCGTGCGCGACCACGTGACCGGACTGGACTGGGAGGTCAGGACGCATACGCCGGTGCCTGCACTTCGCGACCGCGGCTGGACCTACAGCTGGTACAGCAGCGCGCAGCGGCCTGACGGCACCGCCGATGCCAGCAACGGCGGCGAGGCCGGCGGCAGCAATCGCGGCGAGTGCTTCAACAGGTACGACGCCGACAGCAATCCGGGCGGCCTGTTCTGCGACAGCGCGGGCTATGTGGAGGCGGTCAATGCGATCGGCCTCTGCGGCAGCAGCAACTGGCGCATGCCGACGCGACGCGAGCTGGAGTCGATCGTCCACTACGGCACGCGCTGGCCGGCGATCGATACCGCCCTGTTTCCGGACGTTCCCGGCGACTTCGGCAACCCGCAGAACCCGACGCCGAACGTCACCTGGACGGGCACGCCGGCGCCCTTCAGCGATCAGGCCTGGAGCCTGTACTTCGAGTACGGCACGCCGGTCGACGGCACCAGCAAGACCTTGGCCGCGTCGCTGCGGCTGGTGAGGAGCGCGCCATGAGCGCCGGCATTGCAGCCTCGGGATTGCGCGCTCGGCGCTGGGTCATCTGCACGCGAACGCCTGCGCTCCTCGCCGTGCTGCTGGCGCTGGCCGGCATCGGACCGGTCCGCGCGCAGAGCTGCTTCAACCCGCAGGTCGCCCCGTCCACGCCCACTGCGGACTTCGAGCTCCAGAACGACGGCACCGCCGTGCACCGGCCCAGCGGCCTGCAGTGGATGCGCTGCTCGCTGGGCCAGGCTTGGACCGGTTCGGGCTGCAGCGGCACGGCGCAGAACCTCACCCAGTGGCGCGACGCTCTGCAGCTGGTGCGCGCCGTCAATCTCGGTGAGTCGAACGCCGACGGCGACGGCGCGCCCGGCTTTGCCGGCTACGGCGACTGGCGCATGCCCAACTTGAAGGAGCTGGCCAGCCTGCACGAGGCCTGCCGACGCAATCCGGCGATCAACGAGCAGGTGTTTCCGAACGCACCGGCGCAGGGCCTGCACTGGACCTCGACCACGGTGCACCAGAATGCGCTGGCTGCCTGGTACTTCGACTTCGGCGAGGGCCGTGCCGGCTTCGCGCTGAAGTCCGATGCGCTGCCGCGCTTCCTGCGCCTGGTCCGCGGCGGCAGTGCGGGCGCTGGCTACCAGGCGGGCGCCAACCGCGTGTTCGCGGACGGCTTCGAGCTCACGCCCTGAAACACGGCGGCCTGTCTCGCTCTGCCCATGGCTGGCATTCCGCGGGCCCGGCGCTGCGGTCCGCGCTCCCCGACGATTGATTCAGGGCCGGCAACTGCGCACAGTGTGGCGGTCCTCACGCGCAGGCTCCGCCCGGCCATGGGTGAATCGAGCGGCTCCGGCCACACCACCGGCTTTCTGTTGCACCGCATCCGCGATGGCGATGCGGCGGCGCGCTCGGCCTTGGTGGCGCGGGTCGGGCCGCTGCTGCAGCGTTTCGCCCGCGGCCGCGTGCCGCAGCTGCTGCGGCATCAGCAGGACACCGCCGACCTGCTGCAGATCACCTGGCTGCGCGTGCTGGAGCGCCTGCCGCAGATCCGCACCGAGTCGCCGGGCGACTTCTTCGCCTACCTGCGCACCGTGCTGATCAACGCCCTGCGCGAAACCCTGCGCCGGCAGGGTGCCTCGCCGGTGCTGGGCCCGGGCGGCGAGGACGATGCCGCGGCCTCGGCCGCGCTGCCGGCCGCCGAGGTCGATCCCGACGATTGGCTGGCCTATGAACAGTCACTGCAGCGGCTGGAACCCGCCCACCGCGCGCTGGTGCTGATGCGTTTCGAGTTCGGCATGAGCTTCGCCGAGATCGCCGCCGAACTCGGCGAGACGCCGGACGGTGTGCGCATGAAGCTGAACCGCGCGATCGCCCGCATGGCCAGTGCGGCGGAGGCGCCGGCCCCAACATCGCGGATCGGCGATCCGAAGCCCGCATAGGGTGGGCCCTGGCCCACCGTGGCCTGGAACACGCCGATGGCTGCCTTGGTGGACAGCGTCAGTGCCACCATCGGCAAGGGCCGGCGCGGGGATGGGCCGGCGCGGGGAGATCGAGCTCACGGTGGGCCAGGGCCCACCCTATTCGGCGTTGCAGTTGCAGTTGCAGTTGCAGTTGCAGTTGCAGTTGCAGTTGCAGTTGCAGTTCCAGTTGCAGTTGCAGTTGCAGTTGCAATTGCCGTTGCCGTTGCCGTTCGTTTTCCCCCTCTGGCCGCATTCCTGGATGCAAGCGGCCATGGGGGCCCGGAGCGACGACCATGCACGCAGTCCGTCCACGCAGATCCGACCCGCGCCTCGCCCGCGGCCTGCTGACCCTCCTGCTCGCCGTGCTGGCCGGCCCGGTGCTGGCGCAGATCGCGGTGACGCCAGTGCTGCCGACGCCGCAGTCCACGCTCAGCGTGGCGGCGCTGCCGCCTGCGGCCGGCAGCTACCGCTTCCGCCTGCGCACGGTCGGCGCGGTGCTGCTGCAGTCGGGGGTGCTGAACACGGGCGCTGATGGCAGCGTGCGCGGCACGCTGGCGCTGGGCGCGATCGCTCCGGGCAGCTACACGCTCACGCTGGACGACAACGGCAGCGGTGCGCAGGTCTTCAGCCGCGCGCTGACCGTGGGTGCGCCGCTCGGCGTCAGCGCGACGCCGGATGCGCTGCGCCCCGGCGATCCACTGCGGGTCGCACTGAGCGGCCTGCGTGCCGCCCCGACCGTGCTGCGCATCAACGGCCAGCGGGTGTTCGGCCCCCAGCTGCTCGCAGGCGGCGCAGCGACGGCAGCGGTGGATCTGCGCCTGCCTTCGGCGACGCCGACCGGCGGCAGCGCCAGCCTGCGCGTCGAACAGCTCGAGGGCGCGCAGGTGATCGCCGCCGGCGATGGCAGCGTGCGCGTGCTGGCCGCGGGCTTCAGCGGCCCGGCGCGGGTGCTGAACCTGGCCGGCCTGCCGGCGAGCCTGCGCATCGGTGAGGCCTTCACCGTCAGCGGCCGGCTGGAGCTGCGCCAGGGCAGCCCGGTTGGCCTGCGCGCGCGCATCAATCTGCGCCTGCCGGATGGCCGCGTGCTGCCGCTCGATGACGGTCGCGGTGCGGTCGGTGCCGACGGCAGCTTCGCCATCCGCGGCTGGCTGCGCTCGACCTGGAGCGGCCTGCCGGTGCACTTCGGCGCCACCGGCCAGGGTCAGACCGATATCGTCTTCACCGAGCCCGAGCGGCCCCCGACCCGCGGCCCGAGCCGCGGGCCTTTCAGCTTTCCCGGCGGCGCCGTCAACCTGCCGGGGCCGGACGATCCGGTGCAGTTCCGGCTGCGCCTGCGTACGCCCGATGGCCAGCCGATCCAGGGCGGCATCGTCACCGTCGACGGCAATGTCGGCAGCATCCTGCCGCCCGAGGAAGCGCGCGGACCGGGCGGCCTGAAGGCCAGCAGCGCCCTGCCGACGACGACCTCAAGCGCCGGCATGGTCCTGCGCAACCCGGCCCAGATCGGGACGATCCTGCAGCAGACCGCGCCGGCCCTGTATGCGCGCATCACCGGACAGTGTCCGCTGACGCTCTGGCGCGGCGAGACCGATGCCAATGGCGAGGTCACCGTCGTGCTGGACCGTACCGAACTGATCGCGGCGGTGGCCGCACATGTCGGTCGGCAATGGAACGATGGCAACGGCTCTGGCCCCGGCGACAACGAACCGCTGGAGAGCCTGATCCTGATCCGCGCCTCGGGCCTGACCGTGGGCTACACCGCGAATGCCAACGGCGGCATCGCCCAGGGCATCGAGTATCCGGTCATCTACCAGCACAACGGCGGCACCTTCTGCGGTGGTGATTCGCTGGAGTACTTCCAGTGCACCAACCCGCTGGGCTTCAACCCGCTGCTGATCTACACCATGCGCCCGTACAGCGGCAGCATCAGCCTGCCGCTCGATCCCGACATCGGCGGACTGCCGCGCAGCGTCGACGCCGCCGGCCTGGCGACCTGGGGCCCGATCACCACCTTCCCGGGCAGCGCCTTCAACGATGCGCAGGGCCTGAACATCGCCGGCAACCTGCCGGTGCGTTTCACCCTCGATCAGGGCCTGTTCGGCGTCGTGCAGTCGGCCCTGCTGTCGAAGTGGGTGCGCAACGCGCAGAACCAGTGGGTCGAGCAGACGATCGGCAGCTTCCCGGTCCGGCCTTCCCAAGCCTGCGCAGGGCCTGGTGACACCGAGTTCGAGGTCAGTCTGCCGGGCTTCCACCGCAGCCCTTGGGGCGTGGAGCGCTATCGCATCCGCGTGCAGGGCACGCCGGCCAGTGCCTTCGGCGAGTACCGCTTCAAGCTGGAGACGCAGCCGCCGCCGCCGTGGTGGCGGCAGCCCCCAGAGGACATGCTGAGCCGCAGCCTCGCGCAGTGGACGCCAGCGCGCGCCGAGCTGCGGATGACCGTGCGGCCCGAGCCGGTGGCGGTGGACGCCACGCCGCCGCAGGGCATGCCGACGCTGCAGAACCGCAGCCAGGGCAAGGAGGAGCTCCGCAGCAATGTCGACGCCAATGGCCAGACCAGCTTCCTGCGGACGGGCGAGAGCGAGAACCGCACGGTCAATCGCGAGGCCGAGCCGCGCAGTGCGACCCGGTCAGGCCTGGCCTACAGCGAGACGATCGGGCCTGAACGCATCCTCGATACCGGCTGGATACCCGTGTTCCGCTTCGCCTGGGGCGTGCCGCCGATCGCCGCCGCCACCTTCGGCATCGACGCCCGCTTCTGGGCCGATCTGCTGGTGCAGATGCAGGCCGAGCTGGATCTCGAAACCGGCCAGCTGTCGAGCCTGCTGAAGACCCAGCCCTCGGTGGGTGGCGCCATCGATGCCTTCTTCAACTTCAGCGCGGTGCTCGGCCTGGTCGACATGACCGCCGGCTTCACCCCGAGCTTTGGCGTGGCGATGCCGGTGACGGTGGTGAACGGCCGGCTCGATCCCGAGCAGAGCGAGCCCTGCTTCCGCTTCCGCATGCAGGTGCGCTACGACGTCAGCGTCGGACTGTGTCCGCTGTGCGTGGAGTTCGGCGACACCGCGGTGCCGATCGACGAGCGCGAGCCGAACAACAGCTGCCAGATCCCGCCCCTGGGCAGCGCGAAATACGAGGCCTCGACGCGGCTGGCGGCCCTGGGCATCACCCGGCTGGCGCCGGTCAGCGCGGCTTTCGATGCGCTGGGTCAGGGCGGCCTGGCCGAGGCGCGCGAGGGTCGGGTGCAGTTCCGGCCCTGGCAGGGCGGTGGCTTCGCCGCGCCGGTCGATCTTGGCGCTGTGGTCGGCGCCAGCGCGCCACAGCTGGCCTATCACGCGCCCGGCCAGGCGGTGCTGGTGTACGAGCGCTCGCCGCTGACGGAGAGTGCCTTCCGCGCCTCCAGCCTGCAGGCCGCCACCGCGAGCCGGCATCTGGTGTTCCGTCGGCTGCAGAACGGTAGCTGGGGTGCCGCGCAGAACCTCACGCCGCCGGGTGCCGGAGGCGAAGGGCAGGTCAGCCTCGCCACCTGTCCAGCAGGCGCCAGCGGCTGCCCGGCCGGCGGCGAAGTGCTGGCGGTGTGGACGCGTGACGCCGGCGCCGATGTCTTCGGCTTCCGCTTCGAGGTCTGGCACGCCTTCTTCCGCAACGGCGCCTGGACCGCGCCGGCGCGCGTCGCCGAACCCGGTGCGGGCAGCGACATGCACGCGCGTGCGACCTATGCCGGCGGCGTGCCGATCGTCAGCTTCACCCGCGCCAGCGGCCGCAGCCTGGCCGCGCAGGCGACGCGCCAGCTGATGTACCGCGTGCTGCCCGGCGGCGTGCCGGCGCCGGTCGGTGGCGCGCCCGAGGGCGTGGTCTGGCAGTCGCTGGCCAGCGATGCGCAGGGTCGGCCGGTGCTGGCGTTCACCGCACACCCGGGCGGTGCGGCGCAGATCGGCAACCAGGCCGAGCTGTGGAGTGCGCTTGGCACCTGCAGCAGCAACACCTGCAGCTTTGCCAGCCAGCGCCAGACCGATGCGCTGGGGCGCGGCCTGCGCGCCGAAGCGCCGACCCTGCTGCGCACCGCCAGCGGCGACGTGCAGCTGGCTTTCCGCGGGCTGGGCTTCAGCCCGAACGCGCAGGGCCTGCAGGCGGCCCCCGGCGACCCGATCGGCATGCTCGCCGGCACCGGCAGCCTGGTCAGCGTGGTGCCGCGCTTCGACGCCGCACCCACGTCCCTGCTCACCTTGGGCGACGGCGCCGGCCTGTGGATGAACCCGGTGCTGGCGCAGAACCCGGCCACCCAGGGCCTGCTCGCGCTCGCCGACGTCAGCGCCGCGCCGGTGTTCAACGTCGCCGCCTTCGAGAAGAGTCTGGCCTTCGAGCCGCTGCGGCCGAGCCTGAAGAGCACGCCGGTCGAGGGCAGCCTGCAGCTGGTCAGCCTGGCCGACGCGCCCGACTTCGCGGTCGAGGCGGTGCTGCCGGTCGATACCGTGCTGCAGCCCGGCGGCACGATCCGCGTGCAGGTCGCCCTGCGCGCCCGCGGCAAACCCTGGCAGGGCGCGGTCGGCGGCGAGGCGCTGCGCATCGAGGCGGCCTGGGACGCCGAACCCGGCGTCGGCGAGTTCGCCGGCCGCACCGATCTCAGCGCCTTCGGCCCCGGTGGACAGGCTCTGGTCGATCTCGATGCGGCGGTGCCCGCGCAGTTCAGTCGCGACGAAACCCGCCGCCTGTTCGTGCGCGTGCAGCTCGGCACCCAGGCGGATGCCGACGGCGCCAACGACCTCGGCAGCGCCGACATCGGCGCGCTCGAAGTCCCCGGTCTGCCCGAGGTCGAAGTGCGCCAGCGCGACCGCCACGTGCTGCTGGAATGGCCGGCCGCGAGCGATCCGCGCATCAGCGCCTGGCGCATCTGGCGGGCCAATCCGCCGGCCGCTGACGGCAGCCAGGACTGGACCCCGGTGGGCTCCAGCTTCGTGCCGGCCTTCATCGACCTCACTGGCGGCGATGGCCGTACCGACTGGTATCGGGTCACCGCCCTGAGCGACGCGGGCATCGAATCCGCCCCCGGCCCCGCCGCGGTGGCGGTGCGCGATGCGCGCGCGCCGACGGCGGTATTCGCCGACGGCTTCGAGCGCATCGACGAGCCGCCGGCGGCGCCCGCGGCGGGCTATGTCATGCAGGCGCCGGAGCGCTAGAGCACCCGTCCAGGCAAGGCTGACGAATCCAGCCTTGCCTGGGTACGGCGCGCGGACTTTCAGTGCGCCGTGCCGCCGCGCAGCTTCTGCACACCCATCCACAGCGCCACCAGCACCGCGCCGGCGGCGATGCCGACGCCGGCGTTGATGCCCATCTCGGCCGGCAGCGCGAAGCCGCCGAGCGCGGGCATCGTCGCCTGCACCCAGTGGTGCAGGGGGCCGATGCCGTGGACGAGGATGCCGCCACCGACCAGGAACATCGCGGCGGTACCGGCCACCGACAGGAACTTCATCAGCCAGGGCGCGGCGGCGAGGATGCCGCGGCCGATCGCACGCTTGGCCGCGGACGCGCGCTGGGTCAGGTACAGGCCGAGGTCGTCGAGCTTGACGATGCCGGCGACCAGACCGTAGACGCCGATCGTCATCACCAGCGAGATGCCCACGAGCGTGCCGAGCTGGCGGCTGAAGCTGGCAGCGGCGACCGTGCCCAGCGCGATCACGATGATCTCGGCCGAGAGCACGAAATCGGTGCGGATCGCGCCCTTGATCTTGTCGCGCTCCATCGCCACCAGGTCGATTTCGGGATCGGCCACGGCCACGAGTCGCGCCTGCTGCTCGACCTCGACCTCGGCGCGGTGCAGCCACTTGTGCACCAGCTTCTCGACGCCTTCGAAGCACAGGAAGGCGCCGCCCAGCATCAGCAGGGGCAGGATCGCCCAGGGCAGGAAGGCGCTGATCGCCAGCGCGGCCGGCACCAGGATCGCCTTGTTCACCATCGAACCTTTCGCCACCGCCCACACCACCGGCAGCTCGCGCTCGGCGCGCACGCCGGTCACCTGTTGCGCGTTGAGCGCGAGATCGTCGCCGAGCACGCCGGCGGTCTTCTTGGTGGCGAGCTTGGTCATCGCGGCGACGTCGTCGAGCAGGCTGGCGATGTCGTCGATCAGGGCGAAGAGGCTGGATCCGGCCATGGTCTGGGGCGTGGAGATCGTGTGAGGAAGGCGCGCAGTGTAGTGCCGTGGCGGCGGATGTGACGGGGCGTGGTGAAGCGCCCTTCCCTGTCCGGCAAACCGCGACGGTGCCATTCCCGATTGGCAGAACCGCGACGGTGCCATTCCTGCTTGGCAAAACCGCGACGGTGCCATTCCTGCTTGGCAAAACCGCAAGCGGTGCCATTCCTGTTTGGCAAAACCGCAAGCGGTTTTGCGTGACCCCCTGCAGGACGGATCGCGTCCATCGCCGGGCCATTGCCATGACTGCCGTCATTTTCAGCGCTGCTGCGCGCGTGTTCCTGCTGGCGCTGGCCTGCGTCTGCAGCAGGTCGATCGCCGCTCAGCCCGCGATCGATCTGCGCGCGGACTTCAACACCGGCCCCAACCAGTTCCAGTTCGGTGGCACGGGGGGACAGTTCAGTGGCGCCGTCAGTTTCGGCGGGCGCTACCTGTTCACCCAGCGCACGGCCGAGCACGGCACCGAGCTGTGGGAGACCGACGGCACGCCGCAGAACACCCGCCTGTTCTTCGACCTGTGCCCCGGCGCTTGCGACGGCTTTCCGACCGGGCCCAACTTCCACTCCGAGGGCTCGATCCTGTACTTCTCCGGCAGCGATGGACGTACGGGCATCGAGCTGTGGTCGCTTGTGGCCGGCGCCAGTGCGCCGCAGCTGGTCGCCGACATCGAGCCGGGCGCCGGCTCGTCGCGGCCCGAGGCCTTTCGCCGGCTCAACATCAACGCCAACGGCACTCTCGTCGCGCGCACCTATTTCACCGCCACCCGCGCGGATGTCGGCCGCGAGCTCTGGCGACTCAACGGCAGCAGCGTGCAGGTGGAGGTCGATCTGGTGCCCGGGCCGAACTCGTCCAGCCCCGGCCAGGTGCAGCTGTGCTCCACCAGCCAGGTCTGCCTGCTGGCGGTCGGGCCCAGCGGTGGCTTCGAACTGCGTCTGCTGAGCTATGCCTCAAGCACCGCGCCACCCTCGGCGGTGGGCGGCGTGGGCGGGCTCGATCTCGGGCTCAACCGGCGAATCTCCGAATTCGTCGCGCTGGGGCCGAACACCTACTTCGTGCTCAGCGACTTTGTTCAAAACCTGTCCGAGCTGCGCGTGTTCGGCAACAGCGCCGCCAGCAGCCAGCTGCTCGACAGCAGTACGGGCAGCTTCGGGCTGGGCCAGCTGACCTTCAATGCGCCCCTGTTCCGTCTGTTCTACACGCGCGGCAGCCAGCTCAAGGTCACCGACGGTACTCCGGCCGGCACCCTCCTGCTGTCCAGCAATTCGGCGGAAGCGCTGATCAGCCTGGGCAACCGCCTGCTGTTCACCGGCCTCGCCAGCGGTTTGGGCCGCGAGCTGCACGCCAGCGACGGCACCGTCGCCGGCACCACCCTGCTGAAGGAGCTGGTGAACGGCAGCCAGGGCCTGCCGCCCGCCAGCAACGGCTTCAGCCGCCTGATCAGCGGCAATGGCACCCGCGCGTTCATGGCCTTCCAGAACCCGGCACTGAGCGGCCTGCCGCGGCTGTGGATCAGCGACGGCACGGCGGCCGGCACGCTCGACATCAGCGGCAGCGCGCTGATCGAGTCCGGCTTCATCCGGGTCATGGCCAGCAGCGGCGCCACCGTGATGTTCGCGCATGCGCCGGGCGGCAGCAGCGAAGGCGATCCCTGGTTCAGCAGCGGCCAGGGCGTCGGCACCCGGCCGCTGGGCAACTTCCGCGCAGCGGTCGGCGACAGCCAGGTTTCGGTGCGTGCCCACTTCGGCGACCGCACCTACCTCTCGGCCTTCGACGGCAGCCAGCGTCGCAACTTCGAGGTGGACGCCGCGGACCTGTCGCCGCCGGTGCCGCGGCCGGAGATGTCCGACCTGATCGGCGAGCGGCTCGGGCGCTTCTGGCACACCGGTCCGCAAAGCGTGCTGGCGACCCTCACGGCCGCGGGGCAGACCGAGAGCCTGGGCCTGCGCGCGGTCACCGATGCGCGGAGCTGCTACATCGAGCGCAACGGCCGGGTCTATTTCCTGGTGACCACCGACGGCAACAGCTTCGGCGATATCGAGATCGCCCGAAGCGACGGCACCGCCGCCGGCACGCAGGTCGTGACCGACCTCTCCCAGCCCGGCATACGCCGGGTGCAGAGCCTGTGCTTCGACAACCGCCGGCTGCTGGCCGCGGTCGGCTCGCGCCTGCTGTTCGTGGCCTCGACCGGCGCTTCCGACATGGAGCTGTTTGCGTTGGACGCCAACGACGTGCCCAGCCTGATCCGCGACATCTACCCCGGCGGCGAGTCGAGCCGGCCGGCCGAGCTGGTCGCCCTGAGCGGGCGACCAGGTTTGCCTGACCTCGTCGTCTTCCGCGCCGATGACGGCGTCTTCGGCGAGGAGCTCTGGGTCAGCGACGGCACCGGCCAGGGCACCCAGCGCCTGATGGACATCAATCCGGGCCAGCCGGCGAGCTTTCCGCAGGACTTCGTCAGCGACGGCCAGCGCGTGTTCTTCACTGCCTTCAGCACGACCCACGGCCGCGAGCTGTACGTCAGCGACGGCACGGCCGCCGGTACCCGCCGCGTGATCGATCTGTTCGCCGGCCCCGGCAATGCATTCGGCGACACCAGCCTGCACGGCGTGCTGACGCAGGCCAACGGGCGCGTCTACTTCAGCGCGCTGAGCTCGCAGCAGCCCGGCTGCGCCCTGTTCGAAAGCGACGGCAGCGAGGCCGGCACCCGCTGCGCCTACGACAGCGCCGCGCAGACCCTGCGCGCGGTCGGCCGCGAGGCGGTGGCCCTGGACAGCGGCGCCCTGGTGTTCGCCGCGCATCGCAGCGCGCCGGTCAACGACGGTCGCGAGCTGCGTCTGCTGCTGAACGGCCAGCTGTTCGACATCGTCGGCGGCGACCTCGCGCCGGGCCCGGCGAGCAGCAATCCCTTCGGCCTGCGGCGGGTGGGCGAGCGCGTGCTGTTCAGCGCGCGCGGCCCGGTCGGCGAGGAGCTGTACCGCCTGCAGGTGCCTGACTTGAGCCGGGTGTTCGCCAACGGCTTCGAGTAGCCCACGGGCGAGCTTGGGACGTGCTCGCCGCGGGATGCTCGGACGCATGGCAGAAGTCGCCACCGTCTTGCGTGCCCCCGATGACCGCGATGTCCCATCGCCTCATCGGTGATCTTCCATGAACCGCCTTCCGCTTCCGCCCGCCCTGCTCGTTGCGCTGCTCGCTCCGATGACCCTGTCCGCACAGGCGGCCACCTTCGTGGTCGACAGCAGCAGCGACAGCGGCGCGCTGACGGCCTGCACGGCCGCCCCGGCTGACTGCTCGCTGCGCGGAGCGATCACCCGCGGCAACGCCGCGATCGATGCCGACGAGATCGTCTTCGATATCCCGCTGTCCGATCCCGGCTGCAGCGCCAGCACTGGCGTCTGCCGGATCGCCGTGGCCGCCGACTTCAGCGTGACCCAGCCGCTCACGATCGATGGCTATACCCAGCCCGGTGCGCAGCCCAACACGATCCCGGCACCCGGTGCCCACAACGCCCAGCTCAGGATCGAGGTCACCCATGCGCCCGGGTTCAACTCCTTCCGACTGTTCGAAGGGCAGGGCGCCTTCACCCTGCGCGGGGTGGCGATGTTCCTGCCCAGCGGGGCGATGATCTCGGGCGCGCGGCCGCGCTTCGTGCTGCAGGGCAACTGGTTCGGCGTCACCGCCGCCGGCACCACGCCGGACTACAGCGGCAACGGCCATGTGCTGGCGCTGTCGGTGTGTACCGCCAGCGAGGTGCTGGTCGGCGGGCCCGACCCGGCGGATCGCAACGTCATCGCCGGCAGCGGTCGCGATGTCGACGGCCTGCCCGGTGGCGGCAGCGCACAGGTCTGCGCGGCCACCGGCAGCCTGCGCGTGCAGGGCAACCTGATCGGGCTGGCGCCGGACGGTATCACTCCGCTGCCGCTGCGCGATGCCTTCCAGATCCGCAGCCAGCAGAACGTCTCGCCGCCGGCGCCGGTGGCGCAGATCGACTTCCTCGACAACCGCCTGGTGCGGCCGGTGCGCAACTTCTCGGGCGGCTTCGGCGGCGGCCTGCGCTTCACCGCCAGCGCGCTGATGGACCGCACCGCGCGCATCGAGGGCAACGTGTTCGGCCTCGCGGTCGACGGCAGCCGCATCGGCGTCGAGCGCGACCACATCGTTCTCGATGCCGGCAGCAGCGCCAACGGCCACGCCGTGCGGATCGGCGGGCTCGGCGCGGGCGAGGGCAATGTGTTCGCGGCCGCCATCGCGCAGCCGTCCAATTCGCCTGCTCTGGGCTCGGTGGCCTTCGTGCAGAACGGCCTGCCGCTCAGCCGCATCGAGTTCGTCGGCAACAGCCTGCTCGGCAATGCCGGCATCGGCCTCGACTTCCCGCATTCCACCGCCGGAGGTGGCGTGGCGATCGGGCGCACGCCCAACGATGCCGGCGATGCCGACAGCGGCGCCAACCACCTCCAGAACCACCCGCAGATCCTGGCCTACACCGTCGGCGCTGGCACGTTCACGGTGCGCTACCGGGTCGACACCGCGCCCGCCAACGCCAGCTATCCGCTGCGCGTGGACTTCTATCGCGCGCTTGGCGACGAGGGTGAAGTGCTGCTCGACAGCGATGTGTACCTGGAGTCCGAGGCCCAGGCGGAGAAGCAGGTCAGCCTGACGATTCCGCCGGGCGTGAGCCTCAGCGCCGATGACGTGCTCGTGGCCATCGCCACCGACGCCGAGGGCCGCAGCAGCGAGTTCAGCTTCGACACCGCGACGATCACGGTGGCGGATACGCCGGATCCGTGGCCGGCGGGGCTGCCCTTCGAGGTCGAGGTGATGGCCACCGCCACCAGCGGGCCCTTCAAGCCCAACGGCGTGGCGGTGGTGAATCTGCCGACCACGCCACCGGCGCGCTGCGAGGCCGCGCTGCAGCCGACGGCGACGCCGAACGTCAGTCGCGGCGTCTGCAGCCTGATCGCGCCGCAGGTCGGCACACGCACGCTCACCGCCACCTACGACGCCCTGCGCGGCGCCTTCGCCAGTGCGACGGGCGGCAATCTCTCGGCGACCACATCGCACACCGCCACCGACCCCGGCCCCGAGCAGGTCGGCTTCAGCGGCTGCCGCGCCACCGCGCTGGAGGGCCGCGTCTTCGAGGCCGTCGTGCAGCGGCCCAGCGGCGGCGTGGCGAACGTCAGCCTGCAGTTGCGCCACGAAGCCGGCAGCGCCAGCCCAGGCGTGGACTACACGCCGCCGGCCGACCAGGTGCTGAACTGGGCGCCGGGCGATCTCGCGCCGAAACGCATCGCCATCGCCATCGCGGCCGATGCCGACGGCGAGCCCGACGAGAGCTTCCGCCTGAGGCTGTCCGATCCGGTCGGCGCGGCCCTGCTGCCCTTCGGTCTGCTGGAGGTGCGTATTGTCGATGGCGCGGTGCGCGGCTTCGCGGATGGCTTCGAGGGCAGCTGTCCGCAGTAGGGCGGCGCCGCCTGTCTCGCGAGCGTTGCACGCGTCGATCGTCTGCGGTGGCAGAACCCGTGGCCTTTTCGCGTGACCCCGATCGACCCACGCCGAGGCTCCGCCATGTCGATCCGATGCGCCCTGACTGCCCTACTTTTCGCCCTGTGTGTGCTGGGCCCCCATGATGCAGACGCGCAGAGCGCGCGCGATGGCTGGGCGCCGGTGCTGGACGCACAGGCCGACGTGCAGGCGCTGCTGGAGGCCGGCGATGGCAGGGTCTACGTGGCGGCGCGCTTCGACGGCACGAACGCCTCGCTGCGCCGGTTTCTGCCGGACGGTCGTCGCGACATGGGCTTTGCCGATCGCGTGAGCGCGTTCGACATCCACGCCCTGGCCCTGATCGATGGCCGCCTGTGGGTAGGCGGCAGCGGACTGCTCGCCGGGGGCGCGGATCGCGGCGACCTGCTGGTGCTGGACACCGCGGGCGAGGCGCTCAGCACCGAGCGCGCGCTGAGCTTCGGCGACGTCCACGCGATCGAGTCCGATGGCGAGGGTGGTGCCTGGGTCGGCGGCGCGTTCTTCCTCGACAGCGAGTTCGCGGTGTTGGCGCGCCTTGAGCTCGCCGCGAACGGCAGCTTCCAGCGCCGGCCGCTGCAGCCGGAGCTGGCCTTCACCACGGTGTTTGCGCTGCAGCGTCTGCCTGACGGTCGCCTGCTGGTCGGCAGGCAGCATCCCGGGCCGCCGGAGGCCAGTGCCCTTGTGCGCCTGGATGCACAGGGGCGGTTCGACGCGAGCTTCCGCGCACGCCTCAACGGCAACGTGCTCGACCTGCGGCGCACGCGCACCGGCGACCTGCTGGTCGGCGGCAGCTTCACCCAGGTCAACGGCAATCCGCAGACCGGCTATGCGCGTCTGAAGGCCGACGGTAGCCTGAGCCCGGACAATGTCGCGCTGCCGATCTCGTGCTGCGTGCGCAGGGTGCTCGAGCGCCGCGACGGCGAGGTGCTGGTCGCCGGCAGCTTCGGCGCGACGTCCTCCGGCGCTGACAGGCTTCTGCGCGTGCCGCTGCTGCGGCTGAACGGCAGCGTGGCGCCGTTCGCGCGCCCTTCGGGTCCTGATGTCACCGATCTCATCGAGCTGGCCGACGGCAGCGTCGTGGTGGGTGGCGTGTTCGACACGCTCGACGGTGTCGAGCAGCGCAACCTCGGCCGCGTGCTGGCCGACGGCACGGTCGATGCCGAACTGCGCGTGCTCAGCGACACCGGCGTGTTCACCACCCTCGCCACCTTCGAGGACGGCCTCTGGCTGGGCGGCGACATGGCCCAGGTCGCGGGCAGCGCCGCCGGTCGGCTGGTCAAGCTCGACCACCGCGGACGCCGGGCGCCGGCGCAGAGCCCGGCGCTGAACCGCCCGCCGCTGGCCCTGCTGCCGCTCGACAACGACCGCCTGCTGGCCGGCGGCGACTTCACCCAAGTCGGCGCGCAGGTGGCCAGCCATCTGCTGCTGGTGGAGAACAGCTCGGGCGCGCGGCTACCACTGTCGGTGGGCGCCGACGGCACCGTGCATGCGCTGGTGCGCCAGGCCGACGGCAAGATCCTCGTCGGCGGCGCCTTCAACGCGATCAATGGCGTTTCGCGCCGGGCGATCGCGCGGCTCAACGCCGACCTGAGCCTGGATACCGGCTTCAACCTGGTGATGGACACGAGTGCGGTGGTCCGCGCGATCGCGATCACCCCGGACGGCGGCTTCGTGCTCGGCGGCAGCTTCAGCGCGCTGGGCATCGAGAGCCGGCAGAACCTCGCCAAGGTCCGCGCCGACGGTGTCACCCAGGCCCTGTTCACGCCGAATCCGAATGGCCGCGTCGACAGCCTGCTGGTCGCGCCGAACGGCGAGGTCTACGTCGGCGGCACCTTCACCAGCATCGGTGGGCAGGCACGCAGCCGCGTCGCGCGACTGAATGCGGACGGCAGCCTCGCCAGCTTCGCCCCCTCGGTGCATGCCGGCACCACCCGGGTCAGCGCCATCGCCCTGCAGGCCGATGGGCGCGTGCTGCTCGGCGGCAACGGCGGGCTGCTGAAGCGGGTCGAGGCGAGCGGCGCCAATGATCCGGCCTGGAGCCTGGCCTTCACCGGCAGCGCCGATGGCCTGAGCTTCGGCAGCGACGGCCGGCTGTGGGTGATCGGCAGCTTCAGCAGTCTCGGCGGCGTCGCCCGTTCGGGCATCGCACGCATCACGCCGCCGGATCGACACGCGCCGCAGGCGATCGCCTACAGCGCCGCGCTGAGCCGGGTGTTCTGGGGCGTGCGCGGGACCGCGCCCGAGGTGGCCACAGCGCCGCGCGCCAGCGTGTCCTTCAATCGCGGGCAGAGCTTCACGCCGCTGCCGGCAATGGTCCGCCAGAGCAGCCTGTGGCGCAGCAGCCTCGCCCTGCCGCTGGACACCGAGGTGCTGCTGCGCATCGACGCCGCGCATGCCGCCGCACCCGCCGGCAGCGGCAGCTCCGCGCTGCGCACCGATGTGCTGCTGTTCCAGGGTTCGGCGCTGTTCGCCGACGGTTTCGAGTAGGCGAGCGCGTCGTCCGTATCCGCGTCGTGCCGGCAGAACCGCCTACATCCCGGTTAGGCTGCGCACCTGCATCAGGCAGGGGGCTGCGCATGCCGATCCGACCCGAGGACTTCGCCACCGGCGGCGCGCTGCTGGGCGCCGCGGCCGCCTCGCTGCTGCGCGAACGCGAGCGCGCCCGGCTGCCGCAGCCGGGCGAACGCATCGGCCCCTTCGCCATCGTCGAGGAGCTGGGCCGCGGCGGCATGGCCGTGGTCTACCGCGCCGAGCGCGCCGACGGCGAGTACGCGCAGACCGTGGCGCTGAAGTGGATCGGCGGCGGCAGCAGCGACGAGGGCGCTCGCGCCCTGTTCCGGCGCGAGCGCCAGGCCCTGGCCGACCTCAACCATCCGCATATCGCGCGGCTGCTGGACGGCGGCCACAGCGCCGACGGCCAGCCCTGGCTGGCGATGGAGTACATCGAAGGCCAGCGCATCGATGCCTACGCGCGCGCTGCCGGGCTGGATCAGCACGCGCGGCTGCGGCTGTTCCTGCAGGTCTGCGGGGCGGTGGCCTACGCGCATGCGCGCGGCCTGCTGCACCGGGACATCAAGCCCTCGAACGTGCTGGTGGCGGCTGACGGTGAGGCCAAGCTGCTCGACTTCGGCATCGTCCAGCTGATCGGCGAGGACGACGCGCTGGCCAGCCACGCGCACACGCCCGGCTATGCCAGCCCCGAACAGGTGCGCGGCGAGCGGCTCACCGTCGCCGCCGACATCTACCAGCTCGGCCGCCTGCTGCAGCGCCTGCTCGCCGGCAGCGAGGCCGAGGCCGAAGCCCTGACCCGCGCCACCACCCTGCTGCATGCGGAGGCCGTCGAGCGACGCTCCGAGGTGACGGCCCTGCCGCATGAACTGCGCGCGCTGATCGACTGCGCCTGCGCCACCGAGCCGGCTCGGCGCTACGCCACGGTCGAGGCGCTGATGGCGGACGTGCGCGCTTTCCTGGAGCAGCGCCCGCTGCGCGCGCTGCCGCGGCGGGGTGGCTACCGCCTGCGCAAGTTCCTGCAGCGCCATCGGCTGTCCGCGCTGGCGGCCGGCCTGGTGCTGGCCGTGCTGGCAGGGCTGGGCACCTGGTCGGCGCTGCGCGTGCGCGCCGAGCGCGATCTCGCCAGCTACCAGGCGCAGGTGGCCACCAGCGCCCTGCAGTTCCTCACCGAGGACCTGCTGGCCGCGGCCTCGCCCGAGGTGGCGCAGAGCCGCGAGATCAGCGTGCGCGAAGCCCTGGATCGCGCCGCCGACAGCGTCGGCGCGCGCTTTGCGCGGGCGCCGCTGGAGCAGCTGACCGTGCGCCAGGCGCTGGCCGCGCTGTACCGGCGGCTCGGGCGTCTCGACGAAGCCCTGCGTGAGCTTGAACAGGCGCAGGCCCTGCTGCCACAGCTCGCCGAGGCCCGCCGCCCGGCGGTGCAGGCCGATCTCGCCCTGCAGCGCGCCTGGCTGGATCTCGACCGCGGCGACCTCGACGCGCTGGCCGCCTACGTCGATGGGCAGGCGGCGCCCGAATTCCAGCGCCTCGATGCGAGCGCCCTGCCGATGGCGCTGGACCGCCAGCGCCTGCGGGCCCTGCTGGCCTGGCATCGCGGTGACTACGCCCGCGCCGAGGCCCTGCAGGCTGAACTGCTGGCGCTGAGCGCCGCGCGCCTCGGCGAGGACGCGCTGCACACCGCGCGCATCCGCCAGGAGCACACCGATTCGCTGCGCATGCTGGGCCGCGACGCCGAGGTGGTCGCCACCCTGCGCCGGTTGCGCGCGAGCTATGCCGCCGCGCTGGGCGAGCTGCATCCCGACACGATCGTGGCCCAGCTCGATCTCGGCGTGGCCCTGCGTCATGCGGGGGCCTTCGAGGAGGCCCTGCAGCAGCTGCAGGACGGGCATGCGCGCGCCGAGGCCGTGCTGGGGGACGCGCATGCGATCAGCCTGCGCTACGCCAGCGAGACCGCGACCGTGCTGCAGGAGCTGAAGCGCTACGCCGAGGCGCAGCCGCTGTTCGAGCAGGCCCTGGCCGGGCGCCTTGAGCTGTTCGGCGAGGCCAGCGCGCTCACCCGCAATTCGATGGCCAACCTCGGCCTGCTGCTTGTGCTGCAGGGGCAGCTCGACCAGGCCGCGCCGCTGTACGAGCGCGTGCTGGCGCTGGAGCTCGAATTGCTGGAGGCCGACCACCCCGACACGCTCAGCCTGATGCACAACCTGGGCGGCCTGTATCGCCGGCAGGGGCGCTTCGACGAGGCGCTGGCGATGCATGCGCGGGCCATCGAAGGCGCCGGTCGCAAGCTCGGCGCGCGCGCCTGGCAGACCGGCATGTTCGAGGTCGGCCGTGGCCTGACGCTCGAGGCCGCGGCGCAGCCCCAGGCTGCGGATGCGGCTTTCGCCGAAGCCATCGCCATCCTTGGTGAAAGCCTCGGGGCCGAGCATGCGCGGACCCTGCGTGCGATCGAGATCCGCGATGAGGCCCGCGCCGCGCGGCCTTGAGTGCTCACCTTGCATGGGCGGCGATACGGCGCAGGACGGCAGTCAGCGCCGAGGCGTGCGGGCGTTATGGCGTGAGCGCGAGAACCTTCGGAGCGTGAGAGGAAACCCGGACGCCGTAGCGAGGCGCCCAGAGGCGGCCGCAGTAGGCGGATGGTTCTCACATGCTCTCAAGAAACAGAATCGTAAGTGGTTGATCGTATTGGATCGCCTTCACGGCAGCACGGCGTGAAAATCCGGCCCAAACAGCGTCCAGCGACCCCTGGCTCGTCGCCCCCGCGGAGGCGGGGGCCCAGACCGGACCTGCAGCAGCGGCCAGATCACTGGATCCCCGCATGCGCGGGGATGACGCCCCCATGTTTCTTCGAGAACCCCCGCCCCGCGACGCGGGGCTGAGAAGCTCTCAAGAAGCAGACCCCTCAACCCCCTCTGCAGCTGTCGCCCTGCCACCGCGAAGGCCGGCTGTTTGCAGGAGCGAGCTTGCTCGCCACCCGCTGGGTAGTGGAGGGCGCAGGCTGCGGTCGCCTGCAAGCAGGCTCCTATACAGACCGCGAGCGGGTGAGTCACAGCGCGCGCCGGTGAATCCACGCTTCTTCAAGAACACCTGCGCGGCGGCGCCGCGCTGAGAGTCAGTTGCCCGCGTTCAGCGCCTCTGCCAGCCAGGCCCGCGCCGCGTCCCAGTCGCGATGCGCGGTGCGCGGCGAGATGCCGAGCGCCTCCGCGACATCCTCATCGTTCAATCCACCGAAGTAGCGATGCTCGAACACCGCGGCCTGGCGCGGCTCGACCGCCGCCAAGCGCTGCAGGGCCGAATCGATCTCGACCAGCAGTTCGAACTGCTGCAGTTCGGCCGCGGCCTCGTCGTCGAGGGTGACCGCGATCGCGCCGCCGCCGCGCTTCTGCGCCAGCCGCTCGCGGGCGTGGTCGATCAGCACCTGGCGCATGATCCGCACCGCCAGGCTCAGCAGATGCCCGCGGTCGCGCGGCGTGCCCTCCGCGCGCGCCAGCCGCAAATAGCACTCGTGGACCAGAGCCGTGGTGTTGAGCGTGTTGTGGCGGTTGGCGCTGAGTGAACTGCGCGCCAGTCGCTTCAGCTCCGGATACACCAGCTCGACCAGCCGATGCCAGGCCGCACCGTCGCCGGAACGGGCGGCATCGAGCAGCACGGTGATGTCGCTGTCGGCGGGGACCATGGGCGGGGACTCTAGCAGTTCGTCCACGAACTCCCTCCCGGGCGTTGGTGGAGTCGGCGGTCGGCGCAGATCCGTACCGCCCCCGGACAAGTCCAACGCGTGCGCGCCAGCATTGTCGACTCGGCTTTTCCGGGCCGGGCGCGCAGGCTGTCTTTCTCCAGGCCCGGCAGCACCTCGGCTCAGGTCCGAAGCCACCGGAACACACAAACGACGACGCCCCCGGGGAAGGCCCGGGGGCGTCGTCGCGCCACGTCCTGGCGGCGGATCAGCCCCGTCGGCGCAGGGCCACCCAGCCGACCAGGCCGAGGATCAGGCCCAGCAGGCTCAGGCCGCGCGGATCCATGGCGTCGACCGCGGTGACCACGAAGCCGATGCCGACCAGGTTGGCGGTGGCGCTGCCCGCCGTCGAGCCCACCGTCACCGTCTGGCTGAAGCTGCCGGTCGCCGTCGGCGCGAAGCGGTACAGCAGGGTGCAGCTGCTGCCTGCGGCGAGGGTGAAGGGCACAGCACCGCAGCTGCCGCCGGCAACCTGCTCGAACGGCGCGCCTACCGCCGACAGCGCCGTGACATCCAGGCTGCCGCTGCCGGTGTTGGTGAGGGTAAGGCTGAGCTGGCCGCCGGCGCCGACCTGCACCCGACCGAAGTCGAGGCTGCTGCCGAGCAGGCCCAGGCTGCCGACACCACCGGTGCCACTGAGGGCGATGCTGGTGCTGCCGGCAATGCCGGCGTCCGCGGTCAGTGATTGCGCGGCCGGACCTGCGACGCTCGGGCTGAAGCTGTAGTCGAGCGTGCAGCTGGCACCGGCGGCGAGAACGATCGGCACCGCACCGCAGCTGCCGCCAGCAAGGGCGAAGGGCGCCGTCGCTGCGCTCAGGCCGGACACCGTCAGCGGGCTGCCGCCGCTGTTCGTCAGCGTCACGGTCTGGCTGGGGCTGGTGCTGCCGACGTTCACCGTGCCGAAGGCCAGCGCGCTCGGGCTGGCGCCCAGCGCCCCGGGCGGCAGCAGGGTGCTGCTGTCGGTCGCCGCATTGTTGCCCGGCGTCGGGTCAGTCACGGCGCTGCTGACGGTTGCGGTGTTGCTGAGCGTGCCGCTGGCCGCCGCCGAGATCGCGCAGGTCGCGGTGTAGCTCACGCTGCCGCCGGCAGGCAGGTTCACCGCGTCGCTGATGTTGCCCGAGCCGGCTGCGGTGCAGGCACCGCCGCCCGCGGCGACGCAGGTCCAGCTGACGCTGGTGCAGGCGGCCGGGAAGGTGTCGGCGACCGTGCTGCCCGGCGCATTGCTGGGGCCGGCGTTGCTGGCGGTGATCGTGTACACGGTCGAACCACCCGCCGAGACCGCGGTCTGGCCGTCGGTCTTGGTGATCGACAGGTCGGCCTGCGGGCTCAGCGTGTCGGTGTCGGTCGCGCTGTTGTTGGCGGGCGTGGGGTCGGTGATCGCGCTGCTGACCGTCGCCGTATTGCTGAGCGTGCCGGTTGCCGCGGCTGCGATCGCGCAGGTCGCGGTGTGGGTCACGCTGCCGCCGGCCGGCAGGTTCACCGAATCACTGAGATTGCCGCTGCCTGCGGCGGTGCAGGTGCCGCCACCGGCGCCCACGCAGGTCCAGGTGCAGGTCAGCGCGGCCGGGAAGGTGTCTGCCACGGTGGCGCCGGTCACTGCATCCGGGCCGGCATTGCTCGAGGTGATCGTGTAGGTGGTGCTGCCGCCGGGCACCGAAGTGGTGCTGCCATTGGTCTTGGTGATCGCAAGGTCGGCGCTCAGCGCACGGCAGGCGGTGACGCTGACGTCGTCGATCGCCACGCCAGCGAAGTTGACCGTGGTGTCGCTGTCCAGATGGAACAGCAGCTCGGTGTTCTGGCCGGCCAGCGCGTCGGCGCGCACGAGGTTCTGGCTCCAGCCGGCGGCGGCCGGGATGTTCACCGCGGGGCTGCCCGCGGCATTGGCCATGGTGGCATCCGCCCACTCGAACAGGCGCAGGCCGTTGCCGCCGCCGACTTGGCGGTAATCGACGTGGTAGCGGTCGAAGCTGGCGCTCTCCATCTGGTAGCGCTGCGACCAGCGCACCAGCACCGGCGGCTGCAGGCCGCTCAGGTCGATGTTCGGCGACAGCAGGTCCTGCGAGCTGCTGACGTCATAGGTGCCGTCAAGGTCGGTCTTCCAGCAGCTGCTGCCGCTGGCGCAGCTGTTGAAGGCAGCGATCGGATTGGCGGTCGTGGTCGCCGCCGTCGCGGGCAGGCCCAGCTCCCACTCGTTGGCGGTGCCGCTGCTGGTGAAGCCTGCCGCACCCGCTTCGAAATCGGTGCTGTACACAGTGACCGGGGTGAAACCGGCGGCGCAGGTCGGCGGCGGCGGCGCTTCGCAGACCCGCAGGCTCCAGCCGGTGAGGTTGCCGCCGTCGCCAGCAGCGTCGTCGCGCAGCTCCAGGGTCCAGGTGCCGCCGGCATCGGTGCCGTCGAACCAGGCCAGACGGTAGGCGAGCTCCGGCTTCAGCGCCAGGCCGCGCAGGGCGGTGAACGCGGGCGGGATCGCCGCCTCGTCGTCGAACACGGTATCCATCTGCGCCTGGCCGCCGGCAGTGGTGGCACCGATGTCGGTGAACAGGCCGATGCTGTTGCCACCCGGCGAGACCAGCTGGGCGTCGATGTCGCTCATGAACGTGTGGTTGAGCTGGATGCTGACGTCGAGGTCGGCGATCCGCGGATTGCCGGGCACGGTAATGGTCGAGGTCGCAAGCCCGGCGTTGGGGCCGATTGCCACCGGCACATTGGTGCTGGTGTAGGTCGTGCAGTTCAGTCCCTCGTTGGCGGCCGGCTGCACGGTGACGCTCAGCTGGTAGGTGGCGGTGGGCCCGCCCACCGCCGCGCTGGCCGAGTCGACGAAGGCGAAATAGGTGCCGGCTTCCTTGACCGTGATGAACATGGATTCCGACAGCGGGTTGGTCACCGAACCCGTGGATGCGTCGTTGGCGACCAGGATCTGGTTGCTGGCGTCGCCGAACAGGCCGAAGCCCAGGCGACCATCCCACTGCACGTTGTCGCGCTCGGGGTCGAGGTCCAGCGACAGGAAGACGGTGTCGCCGGCGTTGAGGCTCAGGCTGTACCAGTCCTGCTCGGTGGCGGCAGCGACGCCGCGGGCGCCGCTGACCCAGCCGCTGGCCGGCAGGGCGTTGGCCGTTGCCGGCGTGTCGTTGGGCTCCACTTCGGCCGTGGGCGTCCCCGCCTGCAGGCGATAGTGCAGTTCGTACGGCCGCACGGTGGCCGTCGCGCTGGGCGAACTCACCTGCAGGTAGTAGGTGCCCGCGCTGGCCAGGGTGGTGCCGGCGAGGCCCGACGAAGCGGCGGCGAAGCTGCCGTCGTTGTCGTCGGCCTCGATGACCGTGGTGCCGTCGGGCGCGATCACCCGCAGCAGCGAATCGGTGCCGGAGCCGGCGGAGGCGGAGGTCATCACCCCCGCGTAGAGACGGTCGCCGGCCTGTGCCTCGATCGCGAAGAAGTCGATGTCGGCGGCCGGCCAGAGCTTGGCCCGGACCACGCCCTGGCGCCCGGCCAGCGGACTGGCGCTGGCGCTGCTGTTGTTGGGCTCGACTTCACCGTCATAGCCCATGCCCAGCAGGGCGGACGCCGCGCGCAGGGTCGAGCCGTTCGATGGCGCACCCGGCTTGCCGGGGGCCGCGATGGCCTCGCCTTCACTGATCTCCGCGAATTCGTACTCGAACGCGCCGGCGTTCTGGGCCGGAAGGGCCGACCACGCGCCCAGGCCGCCGATCAGGCAGCCACACAGCCACACCAAGGATTTACGCGGCGAATGCCTGCGCATGTGTGCTTCCCCCTGAAAACTCTGGATCCGGTTCGGGCGCCCACGAAGAGCGCCCCGGTCCTCCCCCATGGAGTACCGCCGCGCATTAGCTCACTCCCGTGAACGGCGCGCAATCGGGGCGTGAGGGGGGCGGCAGTGCTGGCGCTGCTCACGCGGAGGGCGCAGGGGGCCCGGACAGCGGTGCCTGCAGGGGCAGCTCCAGTACGAAGCGTGCGCCCTGTGCGGCCGGCTCGCAGCGGATCTCGCCGCCGAGGACGTCGCGCGCCAGGTTCAGGACGATGTGCAGGCCGAGCCCGCTGCCGCCGCTGCCCAGCCGGGTGGTGAAGAAGGGCTCGAACACGCGGCCGCGCACGGCCTCATCGATGCCGACGCCGTCATCGCTGTAGACGAGGCGGACCCGCTCGCCCGCCGGCGATTCGGCGGCGATCCGGATGTGGCCGGCGCGCTCGCCGGCGAAGCCGTGCTTCAGCGAGTTCATCACCAGGTTGCTGATGATCTGGCCGAGCGGACCCGGGTAGCTGTGCAGGCGGATGCCCGCCGGCACTTCCAGCGTCAGCCGGTGCGGCGTGCCGCGCAGCTGCGGGCTCAGGCTGGCGACGATCTCCTCCAGAGTGGTCTTCAGGTCGAACTCGCGGCGCCGCTCGCTGGCGCGGTCGACCGCGACCTGCTTGAAGCTGTGCAGCAGCTCGCTGGCGCGTTCGAGGTTCTGCTCGACCAGACGGGCGGCATCGCCGCTGGCCTCCAGCTGGTCGACCAGCACCGACATGCGCAGCTGGCCGCGCTTGAGCTCGGCCAGGGTCTCGCGGCTGCGGGCGTCGACCGTGGTCGCCGCCAGCAGGGCGTTGCCGATCGGCGTGCCCAGCTCGTGGGCGACGCCGGCGACCAGCTGGCCCAGCGCCGCCATCCGCTCCTGTGCGGCCAGCGACCGTACGGCGGCATGCAGCTCGGCATAGGTCGCCTCCAGCTCGGCCCGCTGCTTGCGCACTTCGTTCTCGACCCGACGTTTCTGGTCCAGGGTCTTGTGGAAGGCATAGGCCAGCGACAGCGAGACCAGGGCGCCGGCCAGCCACAGCGCCAACCGCCGCGACGGCGGCAGGCGCCCGTTGAAATCGCGGTCGAAGGACCACTCCAGCAGCCAGGCGTGCGCGCCCATGTCGATCGACTGCCGGTGTTCCGCCTCGGCTGCCGAGGTGAGCGCCGGCAGGCGCGCGTGATCGGTCGCCGGCGAAAGCGGGTGCAGGATGCGCAGGTGCATGCCCTGGTGCAGGCGATCCATGCCGACCTGTCCGAGCAGCTCGTCGAAGGCGATCACTTCCATCAGCACGCCGCCGCGGCCGGCGTTGGGCGCCGCCACCGCCAGCGCCAGCAGGCTGCGGCCGTCCTGCTCGAACAGCTCGCCGATCTGCAGCTCGGGCGCGGCGCTGCGGGCCAACGCCAGGGTCCGCAGCAGCGGCTGCGGGCCCTGCAGCGGGCGTCCTTCGGCCAGCAGCCCCCCCGGACCCGACCCCTGCTCGACCTGCCAGGCGCCGTCGGCGGTGTCGGTGAGCCAGGCGACCAGAGGCAGGCGGGCGCTGCCGCGGCTGCGCCGGATCACCTCGACCGATTCGCGCAGCTCGGCGCTGGTGACGTGCTCGGAGCCCGAGTACAGGGTGGCCACGGCGACCAGCGAGGCGCGCTCGCGCAGGACGCGATAGCGCAGCTCGTTGCCGACACGCTCGGCTTCGGCCACCGCCTGGGTCTTCCACAGCGCCTCCTGCGACTTCTGGTCCGTGAGGTCGACCAGCGCGGTCAGCAGCAGGCCGCCGAGCAGCAGGCACAGGCTGGCGAGGCTGGCCGGTCGCAGCATCGGGCAGCGCCTCAGGCGCTTTCTGGCGCGCGCCGCGCCAGCCAGTCGCGCAGGGCGGGCAGCGGCATCGGGCGGGCAAACAGGAAGCCCTGCGCGCTGGTGCAGCCCAGACGCTCCAGGGTCTGCGCCTGTTCCGGGGTTTCCACGCCTTCGGCCACCGTCGCCAGCCCGAGCCGGTGGGCCATGCGCACGATGGTCTCGGCGAAGGCGACGCCGGGTGCTGCGTCCAGCGCCTGCACGAAGCTGCGGTCGAGCTTGAGCACGTCGATCGGCATGTCGCGCAGCTGCGCCAGCGAGGAATAGCCGGTGCCGAAGTCGTCGATCGCCACCGTGGCGCCGAGCGCGCGCAGGGCCTCCAGCGAGGCCCGCACCACCCGCGGGTCCTCCAGCGCCACCGACTCGGTGATCTCGATCTCCAGTCGCGTGGGCTCCAGCCCGTGACGCTGCAGCAGGCTGCGCACGCGGCCGACGAAGCGCGCCTGCCGCAGCTGCGGCATGGCAACGTTGACGGCGAGGCGGTGCGGCGGCTGGCCATCGGCGTCCAGCACCTGCAGGGCCTGGCAGGCGCGCTCCAGCACGAACTCGCCGAGGCGGCCGATCAGGCCGGTGTACTCGGCCAGCGGGATGAACACCGCGGGCGAGCGCATGCCGCCCTCGGCCTCGGGATCCGGCCAGCGCGCCAGCGCCTCCAGGCCGTCGAGGCGGCCGCTGGCCAGCTCGATCTTGGGCTGGTACCAGACTTCCAGGGCGCCGGCTTCCAGGGCATCGCGCAGGCGGTGGGCCAAGGCCAGGCGCTCGCGCATGCGCTCCTCCATCTCGGGCTGGAAGAAGGCATGGCCGGCGTGGCCGCCGCTCTTGGCGCGCTTCAGCGCGATGCCCGCGCGGCGCAGGCTGGCCAGGGCGCCGTCGGGGCCGGCGACGCACTCCGCGAGACCCAGGGCGGCCTGGGTGGGCAGGCGGTGGCCACCGCAGGGAAAGGGATCGATGAACAGGCTCTGCAGGGTGTCGACATTGACCCAGCGCCTCGGCCCGGCGACCGCAAACACGTCGCCGTCGATGCGCGCGAGGCTGCAGTGTTCGCCCAGCTGCTGCTGCAGCCGCTGCGTCACCGCCTGCAGCAGCAGGTCGCCGACGTCCTGGCCCAGGCCATCGTTGAGATCGGCGAACTGACGCAGATCGATCAGGGCGATCCAGCGCGCGCCGGCCGGCATCGGCCGCTCGTTGAGCGCGCGCAGGAAGCCGCTGCGGTTGAGCAGGCCGGTCAGGCCGTCGTGGTAGGCGGTGAAGGTCACCTCTTCAAAGCGCCGCAGGTTGGCGTAGCACCCCGTGATGTTGGCGCCGAACACTTCCAGCAGCTGGCGGTCGACGCTTTCCAGCGGGCGCTCGGGACAGGCGATGTAAACCGCCGCATCGCAGTTCCCGCAGTCGAGGAACAGCACGCTCTGGTGGCCGTTGAACACGTGCGCGCGCCGCTCGAAGGCCGCCTGCAGGGCGCTGACCGCGGCGCTGTCCGGCAGTGCATCCAGCGGTTGGCCGACGTGGCTGCCGAGCTGGCCGGCGGCGCCGACCACGTACATGCGGCGATCGCCGCGGTCGAAGGGCGAGCCGCGCTGGGCGCAGACGATGCCCTCGATGCGCACCTTCAGCAGGGCGGCGAGCTGCACCAGCACGCCCTCGGCGAAGGCGCCCAGCGCCTGCGGCCGCAGCAGGCCGGGCGCGGCGCGCACGATCAGCTCCAGACCGCGGCGGTTCTCGGCGATGGTGCGGATCTGCTCGTAGCTGCGCAGGGCCGCGGACAGCGCAGTGATCAGCCGCGTGCGGGTCAGCTCGGACTTGGTGCGGTAGTCGTTGATGTCGTAGCGGTCGACGATGCCGAGCTCCGGCGCATAGCCGGGCTGGCCGGTGCGCAGGATGATCCGCGTCTGCAGCAGGCCGCAGGCGCTGCGGATGAAATCGACCAGTTCAAGGCCGGCCTGTTCGGTTTCCATCACCACGTCGAGCAGGATCACCGCGAGCTCGCCCGGCTCGGCCAGGCGCGTGCGCGCCTCGCGCGCGGAATGGGCGTGCTCCAGCTGCAGCGGCCGGCCCAGCAGCTGCGTGCCGCGCAGGGCCAGGCGGGTGGCTTCGTGCACTTCGGGATCGTCGTCGACGACGAGCACATGCCAGGGTTCGAGCTCGGGCTGTGGCGGCGGCTCGTCCAGCAGCCGGAGAACGTCATCGGAGCTCATAAGCCTCGCACTCGCTGCACGGGAGGGCGGCGGAAGGTCGCACGCCAGAACATTGACGGAATCAGGCCAAGTATGAGCCGCGTGCAACGATTGTGCCGTGTGCGTTGCCTGCCCTGCACAGACGAACGGGGCCCGCAGGCCCCGTTCGCGCAGCGCAGCATCGGCGGACGCGGCCTCAGCCGCCCGCCCCCAGCCAGCGCGCCAGCCAGTCGTGGACTTCCTGGTAGAAGTAGCGGCTGTTCTCGCCCTTCAGGATCCAGTGGTTCTCGTCGGGGAAGACCACCAGCCGGCTCTCGACCTGCTGGCGCTGCAGCACCGCCCAGTACTCCAGGCCGTTGTTGATCGGCACGCGGAAATCGTTCTCGCCGAAGGTCACCAGCACCGGGGTCTTGAAGTTGGCGGCGTAACGGATCGGACTCTGCTCGTTCCACAGCGGAATGTCCTCCCAGTGCGGCCCACCCTGCGCCACTTCGCGGCCGTAGGCGATGTCGGAGGTGCCCCACTGCGAGGCCAGGTTGATCAGGCCGGCATGGCTGACAAGGCAGCGGTAGCGGGTGGTGCTGGCCTGCAGCCAGTTGGCGAGATGACCGCCGTAGCTGGCGCCACCGGCGCACTGGCGCTCGCCGTCGATGAAGGCGTAGCGCTCGATGGCCTCGTCGGCGGCGTCGTTGATCTCGTCCGAAGGCCCTTTCAGCGGATCGCCCTGGATGCCCTGGGCAAAAGCCTCGCCGAAGCCGGTCGAGCCGGTGTAGTTGGTCAGCAGAACGACATAGCCCGGCGCGGCCAGCAGGTGGTAATGCCAGCGCAGCACCCACATGTCGCGCCACATGGTGTGCGGGCCGCCGTGGATGACCACGAACAGCGGGTACTTCTTCGCAGGATCGAAGCCCGGCGGGCGGATCAGCAGGTTGTGGATCTGCTTGCCGTTGGGCGCGGTGCTCCAGAAGTGCTCGGCCGGCGGCAGGTCGAGTGCCGCCACGCGCTCGGCGGTGAAGCGGGTCAGCGGCACGGCGCGGCCGCCGCGCTCGATGCGCACCACTTCCGGCGGCTGCGCGGCGTGCTCATGCAGGGCGATGATCCGCGCCTCGCCGCCGCGACCGCCTGCATTGACCAGGGTGTAGACGCCGCGCTCCGGCGCGAAGGCCAGTTCGACCCTGCCGCTGCGCGCATCCGCGCGCCACAGCTTCTCGTAGCCCTCATGCTCCGCGGACAGATACACGCTGCGGCTGTCGGCGCTGACCGCATAGCTGCTGACCGCGAGATCACCCGGAATGCGCAGTCGCGACTCGCTGCCCGCAGGCCAGTCGATGCGGGCGAGATCGGTGGTCGTGTAGATCCGCCCGCTGCGCGCGTTAACCAAGGCCAGCAGCTGGCGGCCGTCGGGCGTGAAGCGCGGCGTGGCATAGCTGTCGCCGACGCCTTCCACGCCGGCATTGGTCAGGCGCCTGGGCTCGCCGCCGGCCACCGGCACCTGCCAGAGATCGGCATGGGTGAAGTCGAAGGCCGAGCGGTCGCGGTTGGTGGTGGCGACGAACACGATGGACTCGCCGTCCGGCGCCCACACCGGCTCCAGCTCCGAGCTGCCCGGCGTGGTGCGGCCGTCGTAGCCGGAGTTCTTCAGCAGCGCCGTGCCGGCCAGCAGGTCGCGGGCCTCGGATTCGCCGAGGGTCTGCACGAAGACGCGTGGGCGGGTCTCGTCCAGCCAGCGGTCCCAGTTGCGGATCGGGAAGCCGGTGTAGACCCGCGCGTTGTACTTGCGGTTCTTCTGCTCCTCGGCGAGGCGCTTGCTGTCCTCTTCGCTGGCGGCATCCGGGTGCAGGTTGCTGACGAACAGGATGCGCTGGCCGTCGGGCGAGAACTGCGGCGTGCGCGCGCCGGTGCTGAGGCTGGTGACGCGCTGCGCCTCGCCTGCGCGATCGACGTCGAGCACGTAGATCTGATTCTGCGCATCGGCCTCGCGCTTGGTCGAGAACGCGATGCGGCGGCTGTCGCGGCTCCAGACCACGCCGGCTTCCGGCGCGCGCGAGGCGGTCAGGCGACGCGGCTCGGCGCTGCCGTCGGCCGGCACCAGCCACAGGTCGCTGACCTGATCCTCGGCCTTGTAGGCGGGCTCGGTGAGGGTGAACACCACGTGGCGACCGTCCGGGCTCAGCACGGGTGCGGACACCCGTGGCATCAGCCACAGGTCCTCGTGATTCAGCACACGCTGCTCGGCGGCCTGCGCGCCGCTGAACGCGAAGCTGCCTGCGACGAGCAGGCCCAGGGATCGGAACATGCGCAGCTCCTTCGACTGTGGTTCGGGAACCTTCGACCCTGCCGTGGGGGCAGGGTGTTGTCCAGAGGCGAAGGGCAGGGGATCTGCGCGGTTCCGCCGATCGGGTGGGTCGAGACCCGTCATGAGCTCCGCTTCAGCCTCGGTGTTCTGATCTCATGGGGTGGGCCCTGGCCCACCCTGGGCTCCGCTTCGGCCTTGGTGCTCCGATCTCACAGGGTGGGTCTTGACCCACCATGAGCTCCACGCTCGCCTCGGTCTGGCTCTGTGCATTTGTCGCTGGAAGCGAAGAGCAAGCGCTTGCGGACAGCCCTGCGGGCTGCCCGCCCTCGCGGCTGCCATAGGGTGGGCCCTGGCCCACCGAGAGCTCCACGCTCGTCTCGGTCCTGGTTCGTCGCTTCGTCGCTTCCTCGCTTCAAGGGACAGGGCGACCAGGCGACCAAGCAAAACCGGGGCGAGCGTCGAGCTCATGGTGGGCCAGGGCCCACCCTATGAAGAGCGCTGGGTCCGGCCGCCTGAAGGACTGACCGAAAGCTCCTGCTCTCCGCTTCGAGAGACGAAGCGACGAAACAAGGACGAGGCGAGCGTCGAGCTCATGGTGGGCCAGGGCCCACCCTAAGCCCACTCCCCCCGCAGCGCCTGTACCCGGTCCTGCAGCGCCGCGGCTGTCGCCTGTTCGGGCGGCAGGGCGGGAGCGATCGCCAGCTCGATATGGGCACGGAAACGGCGCGGCAGGCGCATGCGCCGCAGGGCCGAATCGCGGCGGCTGAACAGGCTGCCCCACATGCCGCGCAGGGCCATCGGCACCACCGGCACCGGGCGGGCGGCGAGGATGCGTTCGACGCCGGAACGGAAGGGGTTGATCTCGCCGCTGCGGGTGATCTGGCCCTCGGGGAAGATGCCGACCAGCTCGCCAGCGGCGAGTGCCGCATCGATCTCGGCGAAGGCCTTCTCCATGAGCGCGGGGTCTTCCTTGGCGCCGGCGATCGGAATCGCCTTGGCGGTGCGGAACACCCAGCTCAGCACCGGGATGTTGAAGATCTTGTAGTACATGACGAAGCGGATCGGACGCCGCACCGAGGCCGAGATCAGCAGCGCGTCCATGAAGCTCACATGGTTGCAGACCACCAGCGCGGCGCCTTCGTCCGGTACCTGTTCGACGCCACGCACGCGCAGGCGGTACAGCAGGCTCATCAGCAGCCAGACCAGGAAGCGCATCAGGAACTCCGGCACCAGCCGGAAGATGTGCCAGGCCACCAGCGCATTGAGTATCGCGGTGACCAGCAGGATCTGCGGGATGTTCAGCTCCAGCGCGGTCAGGCCAATCGCGAGCCCGGCCGCCAGCACCATGAACAGGGCATTGAGAATGTTGTTGGCGGCGATCACCCGCGAGACTTCCTCGCGCGGCGTGCGCGACTGGATGAGCGCGAACAGCGGCACGATGAAGAAGCCGCCGAACAGGCCGATCAGGGCGAGATCCATCAGCACGCGCCAGCGCCCGGGCTGGCCGAACACTTCGCTCACCGACTGCCCGAGTGCGCCGACGTCTGCGGGTTGGGCGAAATAGAGATCGATGCCGAACACCGACAGGCCGATTGCCCCCAGCGGCACCAGGCCGATCTCGATCTTGTGGCCCGAGAGCTTCTCGCACAGCAGTGAGCCGACGCCGATGCCGGCCGCGAACACCGCCAGCAGCACCGACATCACCGCGGCCTCGCCGCCGAGCGTGTCACGCGCGTAGACCGGCAGCTGGGCCAGCACCAGCGAGCCGTAGAACCAGAACCAGCTGATGCCCAGCACCGAGTTCAGCACCGCGGTGCGGCCGCGCAGGGTGCCGAGCGTGTGGCCGATTTCGCTGATCGCGTTCCAGTTGAACTTGAGCTCCGGCGCGGTCGGCGGCGCCGGCGGAATCGCCAGGCTGACCAGCCAGCCGACGAGGGCCAGCCCGATCACGCAGACCGACACCCAGAGATCGGCGTTTTCCAGCTGCATCAGCGGCCCGCCCGCGAGGAAGCCGAGCAGGATCGCCATGAAGGTCGCGGCCTCGACCCAGGCATTGCCGCCGACCAGCTCCCAGGGCTTCAGGTGCTGCGGCATCAGCGAGTACTTGAGCGGGCCGAAGAAGGCCGACTGCGTGCCCATCAGGAACAGAACGCCCAGCAGCAGCTCGACCGAGCCCAAGGCAAAGCCCACCGCGGCCGCCATCATGATCAGGATCTCGGCGAACTTGATGATCCGGATCAGCCGCGCCTTCTCGTACTTCTCGGCGATCTGCCCTGCGCTGGCCGAAAACAGGAAGAAGGGCAGGATGAACAGCGCCGCGGCGATGTTCGAGTACAGCAGGCTCTGCTCCTGATCGGTGCCGACGCGGTAGATGACCAGGCCGATCAGCGCGTTGCGAAACAGGTTGTCGTTGAAGGCGCCGAGCGCCTGGGTAAGGAAGAACGGCAGGAAGCGGCGCTGCGCGAGCAGGGCGAACTGCGAGGTCTGCGGGGCGTCGGCCATGCGGGCGTCCATGCGTGGGTAGCGGGCGAGTGTGTGTGTCCTGTGAGGCGGGCTGTCAAGCCGCGTCAGCTAGTGCCGCAGCGCGCACGCGCTTGTCCTGCGACTGTAAGGAAGTGTTTCGGGGTTCAGCCGCGCATCGACCAGCGGACGGTTTTCCGCCGTGACCGGTGCACCGGTCGGCGCGCGGACGGGGCGAAGTGTGAGCGGTTCGGCTTTCCGGACTCTGGCACGGAAGCTGCTGGTCACAGGCATCGCCCAAGCCCATCCCGGCTGCTCGAAGCGGCCCACGGAGCTCACCATGTTCGCCCTCACCCTGCTGCACACGCTGGATCGCGTTCGCCACGAAGTGCTGGTGCCGGCCTGGTACTGGGGCCTCGCGATCTGCGACGGCGCGGCTTACCTGCTGGCGCGTCGCTGACCCAGCGGTCCCTGCGCTGGCGCTGCGAACCTCGTTCGCCCTGCCGCGCAACGCTCAAGCCAAGACCTGCAGCAGCAGGCACCACATCCGGCGGCTCACTCCCCGCGCCCGAACAGACTGCCCTGCCGCGGCAGGCTCTCCGCCTCCACCAGATTCGCCAGCCCGACGCCCGCCAGCCGATAGCGCGTGCGCTTCGGCAGCTCGACGCGCGCGCGCAGGGCCAGTGCGATCTCCAGCAGTTCCTGCCAGGACGCCGGCGGTGAGTCCGGGCTGAGGCTGCGGGTGAGGATGCGGAAGTCGGTGGTCTTCAGCTTCAACACCACGGTGCGGCCGATCCGCTGCGAGCGCTGCGCCGAAGCCCAGACCTTGCGCGCCAGCGGCTCCAGCTCGGCGCCGATCGCGTCGAGGTCCAGATCCACCGCGAAGGTGTCCTCGGCTGAGATCTGCAGGCTGGGTCGTTCCGGCTCGACGGGGTGTTCGTCGATGCCCAGGGACAGCTCGTGCAGGCGCCGGCCCCAGCGGCCGAAGCGGGCGATCAGCGCCTCGGCACCCAGATCGCGCAGCTCGCCCACGCGCTGGATGCCGAGCTCCGCCAGCTTGCCCTGCATCACCTTGCCGACGCCGGGCAGCTTGGCCACTGCGAGTGGGGTCAGGAAGTCCAGCGCCTGTTCGGGGCGGATCACGAACAGGCCGTCGGGCTTGCGCCAGTCCGACGCGATCTTGGCCAGAAACTTGTTCGGTGCCACCCCGGCGCTGGCGGTCAGCCGCGTGGTCTCGCGGATCTCGCCGCGGATCGCCTTCGCCACCGCCGTGCCCGAGCCCAGGCCCTGGGTGTCCTCGCTGACGTCGAGATAGGCCTCGTCCAGCGACAGCGGCTCGATCAACGCGGTGTGCTTGGCGAAGATCGCCCGCACCTCGGCCGAGACCGCCTTGTAGCGGGCGAAGTCGGGCGGCACGAACACCGCGTCTGGGCAGAGGCGCTCGGCGCGGATCGCCGGCATCGCCGAGCGGATGCCGAACACGCGGGCCTCGTAGCTGGCCGCGCAGACCACCGAGCGCGCGCCCTTCCAGGCGACCACCACCGGGCGCCCGCGCAGGCTCGGGTCGTCGCGCTGCTCGACCGAGGCGTAGAAGGCGTCCATGTCGACGTGGACGATGCGGCGCATGCGCGTGGGGTTCGAAGCGGAGACGCGTGAAGTGTGCCTGCGCGTCGCGCGAGGCGTGCCGCTTCAGCCCGGTTCGCGCCAGTGCAGGCGCAGGTTGCGCGGGGTCAGCTCGCTGCCCTCGGCGTCGAAGGCGCGCAGGGCGGCGAGGGGCGCGCCGGTGTCGGCATTGCGCAGCTCCAGCGCGGTCTCCTCGCAGGGGGCCCACTGCGTGCCCCACTGCGCCATCGACACCAGCACCGGAAACAGGGCCTTGCCCATCGGCGTCAGCCGGTACTCGATCTGCCGGGCGTCCTCGCGCGAGGGCTCGCGCGACAGCACGCCGCGCTCGACCAGGTGCTTGAGCCGCGCCGACAGGATGTTGCGGGCGATGCCCAGGCGCCGCTCGAAGTCGTTGAAGCGGCGCTGGCCCATGAAGGCCTCGCGCAGGATCAGCAGCGACCAGCGCTCGCCGACGATCTCCAGCGCGCGGGCGATCGGGCAGGGCGAGTGGGGATCGGCGGCAGGGCTGGCGCCAAGGGCGAGATGCGGGCTCATGAACGCGAGCATGGCGGGTTGGGTTGCAAACTGCAACTGATCGCGCTAGCGTCTTCTGCGGTTGCACATTGCAACTGATCTGGACCCGCGTCCAAGGAGCACCCCATGTCGCCTGCCGCCCTGCGTCCGCTCGGCTCCACCCTCGGCCGACTGTTCCCCGAATTCACCGCCGAGCTGGTTGCCGGCTATGCCACTCGCCCGCGCCCGCTGCCGCCGCGTCCGCAGCCCGAGGACGCCGAGCCGGTGACCCTGCGCTTCGGCCTGACCGGCCTGCGCTGGGGCCACAGCGGTCCGCGCGTGCTCGCCCTGCACGGCTGGCAGGGCAGCGCCCCGCAGTTCGCGCCCATCGCCCGTGCCCTGGTCGCCCGTGGCCTGCAGGTGCTGGCGCTGGACGCCCCCGCCCACGGCCGCACGCCGGGCGAATTTGCCTCGCCGACCGTGTTCTCCGATGCGCTGCTGGAAAGCCGCCCCGAGCTGGGCAGCGTCGAGGCGGTGATCGGCCATTCGATGGGCGGCGGCGCGGTGCTGTACGCGCTGGCCCACGGCCTGCGCGCCGAGCGTGCGGTGGTGATCTCGGCACCCGCGCACTACGCCGAAGTGCTGCAGCGGACCAGTCGCCGCCTGGCCCTGCCGCAGCGCGCCGAAGCCGCCTTCGTCGCCCGCATGGAGCGCCTGACCGGCGTGCCCGCGGCGGCCCTGGACATCGCCGCGCTGGCGCAGCGCTTCAGCGGCGATCTGCTGGTGGTGCACGACCACGCTGACCGGGTGATCCCGCACGCCGATGGCGCGCGCATCGCCCGCAGCGCGCGGGTGCCGCTGCTGACCACGCAGGGCCTCGGCCATGCCCGCCTGCTGGCGGACCCTGGCATCGCCGCCGCGATCGCGGCCTTCGCCCAGTCGGGTCGGCGCAGTCTGGATCCGGGACGGGTGACGCTGAACTAGCGCCAAGATGCGAGCGTGCATAGGACGTTCGCGAATGCACCGCCACGCGCCGTCGCAAGGCCGCGTGCGCCCCGCGTGCTGCAATAGGGCGCCCACCACGCCGGTGACCCGGCCAGGACGCCTGCTGCAATGACTGCTTCCGAACCGCAGCGCGGGCCGGCGCCCTCGGCGCTGGCCCTGCTGCCCCTGCTGCTCTTCCTTGCCCTGTTCTTCGGCAGCGGGCTGTACTTCAGCCTGCAGGGCCAGGACATGGCCTTCTACCAGCTGCGCGCGCCGCTGGCCGCACTGGTCGCGATCGGCGTCGCCCTGCTGCTGGCGCGCCTGCGCCGTGAAGACGGCCTTGCCACCCTGCTGGCCGGCATGGGCGAGCGCAACATCATGCTGATGCTGCTGGTGTTCCTGCTGGCCGGCGCCTTCGCCGAGCTGAGTCGCAGCATCGGCGCGGTCGATGCGGTGGTGAACCTGGCCCTGGGCGTGCTGCCGCCGGGACTGATCGTGCCGGGCCTCTTCCTTGCCGCGGCGCTGGTCTCCTTCGCCATCGGCACCTCGATGGGCACCTTGGCCGCGACCGTGCCGATCGGCCTCGGCCTCGCGGATGCGCTGGGCCTTGAGCGCACGCTCGTCGCCGCTGCCCTGGTCGGCGGCGCGATGTTCGGCGACAACCTCTCGCTGATCTCCGACACCACCATCGCCGCCACCCGCACCCAGGGCGCCGAGCTGCGCGACAAGCTGCGCGCCAATGCCGCCATCGCCCTGCCGGCCGCGCTGCTGACCGCGCTGTGGCTGGGACTCGCCCACGCCGCCCCAGCCGCCGCCCTGCCCACGTCCGCGGACAACAGCGCCTGGCTGTTGCTGCCCTATGCGCTGGTGCTGGCCCTGGCCCTGGCCGGCGTCAACGTGCTTGCCGTGCTCGGCGGCGGCCTGCTGGCGGCGCTGCTGATCGGCGCGCTCGCCGCGCCCGCGTTCACCTGGACCGGCGCTTCGGCAGCGCTGTGGACCGGCATGGAGGGCATGACCGAAATCCTGCTGCTGGCCCTGCTGATCGGCGGCCTGGGCGCGCTGATGCAGGCCGGCGGTGGACTGGCCTGGCTGCTGCGCGCGATCGAGCGTTTGTCCCGCGGCAGTCGCGGACGGCGCAGCGGTGAGCTGAGCCTCGCCGGGCTGGCCCTGGGTGCGGATGTGCTGACCGCGAACAATACCGTGGCGATCGTCGCCATCGGCCCGCTGGCACGGCAGGTCGCCGCCAGCCATGCCATCACGCCAGCGCGCGCGGCCGGGCTGATCGACGTCTTCGCCTGCGTGGCCCAGGGCCTGCTGCCCTATGGCGCGCAGATCCTGCTGGCCGCCGCACTGGCAAGCGTGTCGCCGCTGATGCTGGCCGGCGGCATCGTCTATTGCTGGCTGCTCGGCGGCCTCGCCCTGCTCGGCATCCTGTGGCCGCGGCCCGCGGCGAAACGCACGGCCTGAGCGGCAGGCCGGGGCGACAGGCCGGGCGCAGATCCGTGCAGATCCGATGCGGGATGGGATGGAGCAGGTTGCCCTCGGCGCGGCGCGTCCCGGGTGCTCACTGGGTCCAGGGCGCCAGCCCGCGCAGGCGTGCGCGCAGATGCGCAACCAGAGCCTCGGCATCGGCACCGCCGCGAGTGAAGCCGAAGGCGTGCTCGGTCTCGCGCTGGCGGTCCAGCCACAGGCCGCCCTCGGGCGCCAGCGGCGGGCGCTTCGCCGCCAGCCAGAGGGCGGTGTCTGCGCCTTCCTCGGTGCTGCGCAGCCAGCGTCCAAGCACGCGGCGGAAGCGCGGCAGCGCGCTGCGCACGCCGTCGGTATCGACCCAGCCCGGATGCATGGCGTAGGCGCGCGGCGCGGCTTCGCCAAGGCCGTTCCACCAGCGCGTCAGCTCGACTTGCGCGCGCTTGTGCTGGGCGTACGCGGCGAGGCCGTTGTGGCTGGAGGCGTCGGCGGCTTCCAGCGCATCGAGGTCGAGCCGCGCGCCATACAGTCCGCCGGAACTCATCGAGATCACCGCGCTGCGTGCATCGAGGGCGCCGGCCTCGCGTAGGCCCTCGGTCAGCACGAAATGATTGAGCAGGTTGGTGGCGAAGCCGGTCTCGATGCCCTCGGCGGTCCGCTGGAAGTCGTGGAGCATCAGGCCGACATTGTTGACCAGCACGTCGACGCGGCCCGCGCGCGCCAGCGCACTGGCGGTGGCGCAGGTGGCGGCGACGCTGGACAGATCGACCTTGAAACCGTGGATGCGCCCGGCGCCTTCGCCCTCCAGCGCCTGCAGGCGCGCGCCGTCGCGCCCGAGGGCAACCACATCGGCGCCGGCTGCTGCTGCGCCGAGCGCGATCGCGCGGCCGATCCCGCCGGTCGCACCGCTAACGACCCAGCGCTGGCCGCGAAAGTCGAAGTCGAGCGCTTCAAAGCCGCGTGCGCGGCGGACATGGCCAAGCCTTGAGAAGCTGGGCAGGAAGCGGGCGTAGAAGAACAGACTGGCGAGCGCGTTGAGCATGCGCGGAGTCTGCGCGCGGAACAGCCAAGCGGGCGTGAGCCGCGCGCGCAGGCGGCGTGAGCGCGCTGCGCCGCTTCAGACCTTGCGGCGAATCTTCAGGCCCGAGACCGGGAAGCTGGCGATCTCGCCGCCGCCTTCGCGCCGCCGCGGCTGGCCGGGCTCGGGCGCGAAGCACTGCGCGTAGAACACCTCGTAGGTGGCCAGCAGCACGCCGTCGCGGCGGTGCTGCTCGTAAGCCTCGAACACCTGCTGCATGCGCGCCTTGCCGGTCAGGCTGCGGCGGCGGTCGGACCAGGCATTGCCGGCACCGATGCCGCGCAACTCGCGCATCAGGCTGCGGACCTCGGGATAGGTCAGGGTGAAGCGATCGGTGTCCAGCACCGGATCGCGGAAGCCCGCGCTCATCAGCGCATCGCCCACGGCCTGCATCGGCGTGAAGCTGGAGACATGCGGCGCGCGATCGGCGGCGGCGAAGGACTCGCGCAGCTCGTACAGGGTGTCGGGCCCGAAGCTGGAGAACAGCAGCAGGCCGCCCGGCCGCAGCAGCCCGCGCAGGCCGTCGAGCACGGCCGGCAGGTCTTCGATCCACTGCAGGCAGAGACTGGAGAACACGAAGTCGAAGCTCTGCTCGGCGAAGGGCAGGGCGCGCGCATCGGCGCAGACCCGGTGGAAGCGCTTCGACTTCGGCGTGTACCAGCGCCAACCGCGGCCGGCCTCGGCCAGCATCGGCAGGGCAAGGTCCAGCGCCACCACCTCGGCTTTCGGGTAGAGACGACGCAGCTCGGCGCTGGCGCGACCGGGGCCGCAGCCGAGGTCGAGGATGCGGGTGGGCTCGGTCTTGGCGAACACCCGCTGCTCCAGCAGGCGCGATTCCACCTCGCGCTGCAGCACGGCGATGGCGGCGTAGTCGGAGGCGGCGCGGCCGAAGGCGCGGCGCACCTGTCGCAGGTCAAGGCGGGGGTCCATGAGGGCGCGCAGTGTACGCCAGCGCATCGGCGACGGGCTCGCCGAAGGGCCGTGGCCTGTGCGTAGAATCGGCCATCACGCCGCGCGGACCCGTCCATGAGCCACAGCCACAACGATTTCATCGAGGTCTACGACAACGCCCTGAGCCGCGAGCACTGCGAGGCGCTGATCCAGCGCTTCGAGCGCTCGAACCAGCTGCAGCCGGGCGCGGTCGGTGGCGGCATCTATCCCGAGCTGAAGCACAGCAGCGACCTCACCATTTCCGGCCGGCCCGAGTGGCAGGACGCGGAGATGGCCCTGAATGGCGCGATGTTCAACAGCCTGCTGGCCTATTTGCGGCGCTACCCGCACACCCTGATCGCGCCGCTGATGCTGCAGATGCAGGACGCCGCCAGCGGCCAGCTGCGGCGCGTCGACGCCAGCGATGTCGAGCGCATGGACGCCGCCCAGCTCGGCCCGGTGGTGCAGCAGGTGTTCCGCCCCGGCTCGATCAACCTGCAGCGCTACCGCGCCGGCGAGGGCGGCTACCCCTACTGGCACTGCGAGCTGTATCCCCGCGATCGCGACGCCGAATGCCTGCACCGCACCCTGCTCTGGACCGTCTATCTCAACGACCGCTTCGACGAGGGCGAGACCGAGTTCCTGTACCAGGACCGCAAGGTCAAGCCGAAGACCGGCAGCCTGCTGATCGCGCCAGCGGCGTTCACCCACACCCATCGCGGCAACCGGCCGCAGCGCGGCGACAAGTACATCGCCACCAGCTGGATCCTGTTCCGTCGCGCCGAACACCTGTACCCGGACATGGCCGCGGCCTGAGACCGTCCATGCCCGGCGTCGCGGCGCAGCGAATGTTCTTGAAACAACCTGAGGTCGTCATCCCCCCGAACAGCCTGTCTCGCGAAGGCGGGGACGGGGATCCGGGACCCGGGGCCAGGCCTCTGGGCCCCCGCCTTCGCGGGGGCGACGGTGATGGGGGTCTGGGCGAGAGTTCTGTTTTCTGAAAGAAGCTGCTGTTTGAATTCACCCAGCACGACCTGCGGCAACCCACCCAACGGAGCCGATTCCATGCGCCTGACCCGTCGATCCCTGAGCGGCCTCGCCCTCTGCGCCGTTCTCGCCGCCTGCTCCGAGCCGCCGCCGCCGCCGCCCAGCGGCCCCACCATCAACAGCGCGGCGGCGAACGAAGCCGTGGTGCTGTTCGACCAGGCCGTGGCCGAGGGCCGCGGCCAGCTGGCCCGGGCCTACGCCCAGGACATCCTCGCCAAGTACCCGGGCACCCAGGCGGCCGCCAAGGTCCAGGCAGCGATGCCCCAGGTCGAGGTGATGGCCGCCGCCGATCGCGAGCGCACGCGGCTTGCCAACATGTGGGTCTACCACGCCGTGGGCGAGGTCAAGGGCACCACCTACACCGCCTTCATGTACGAAGCCGGAAGCGCCCAGAAGCCGCGCGAGGAGCGCCCGCAGCTGGTGCTGCGCCGGCACCCGGAGTGGGGCCAGAACGTCTACATCCTGCTGCCCGGCGGCCGCATCGCCTGCGGCGCGCGCTGCAACGTCAACATCCGGATCGATGAGGCCAACCCGGTGCGCTTCGAGGCCAGCCAGCCCGAGGGCGCGCCGGTGCCGGCCATGTTCATCGAGGAGGACCGGCGCTTCTTCGAGGCGCTGGAGAGCGCGCGTTGGGTCGAGATCGAAGTGCCGATCCGCGGCGGCAAGCAGAGCCTGCGCTACGAAGTGGGCGGCATCGACCTCGAACGCATGGGCCCCGAGCTGCCGGCGCGCAGGCGCTCCTGAGGGCGCTGCGAGCGCGCCTGCCGAAGGTCGCACTTCACGCTCACGTTCCCGCAGGCGACAATGGCGCGCTGCGCCGCGCGGCGCCCAGGCCGCGCGCATCCTGCATTTCGGCAGACAACCCTTTCATCCAAAGGCCCCGTCTTCGCGACGGAGGCCGCAACCGGGAGGATCCCCATGGCAGAACCGACCCTCACCCCGCCCGCCGGCGGCGCCAAGATCACCATCGACAGCGGCAAGCTGCAGGTGCCGAACAATCCGATCATCCCCTTCATCGAAGGCGACGGCACCGGCCCGGACATCTGGCGCGCCTCGGTGCGCGTGCTCGACGCGGCGGTGGAGAAGGCCTACGGCGGCCAGCGCAAGATCCACTGGCTGGAGATCTACGCCGGCGAGAAGGCCAACAACCAGTTCGGCACCTGGCTGCCCGATTCCACCGTGCAGGCCTGCCGCGACTACCTGGTCTCGATCAAGGGCCCGCTGACCACGCCGATCGGCGGCGGCATCCGCTCGCTCAACGTGGCGCTGCGGCAGATGCTCGACCTCTACGTCTGCCTGCGCCCGGTGCGCTGGTTCAAGGGCGTGCCGAGCCCGGTCAAGCGTCCCGACCAGGTCGACATGGTGATTTTCCGCGAGAACTGCGAGGACATTTACGCCGGCATCGAGTTCGAGCAGGGCTCGGACGAGAACGCGAAGTTCCTGAACCTCCTCAAGGAGCACTTCCCGAAGAGCTTCGGCAAGATCCGCTTCCCCGAGACCTCGGGCATCGGCATCAAGCCGGTGTCGAAGGACGGCTCCGAGCGCCTGATCCGCGCCGCCATCGAGTACGCCATCGCCAACGGCCGCACGTCGGTGACGATCGTGCACAAGGGCAACATCATGAAGTTCACCGAAGGCGCCTTCCGCAACTGGGGCTATGCCCTGGCGGAGCGCGAGTTCGCGGACAAGACCTACACCTGGGACCAGTGGGAGCGCACCAAGGCCGCCAGCGGCGAGAAGGCTGCGAATGAAGAGCAGGCCGCCGCAGTCGCCGCCGGCAAGATCATCATCAAGGACGCCATCGCCGACATCACCCTGCAGCAGGTGCTGACCCGTCCGAACGAGTTCGACGTGATCGCCACGCTCAACTTGAACGGCGACTACCTCTCCGACGCGCTGGCCGCGCAGGTCGGGGGCATCGGCATCGCCCCGGGCGGCAACGTCAACTACATGACCGGCCACGCCGTGTTCGAGGCCACCCACGGCACCGCGCCGAAGTACGCCAACCTCGACAAGGTCAACCCGGGCTCGGTGATCCTGTCCGGCGAAATGATGCTGCGCTACATGGGCTGGACCGAAGCGGCCGACGCCATCATCAACGCCATGGACGCCGCCATCGCCGCCAAGACCGTCACCTATGACTTCGCCCGCCTGATGGACGGCGCCACCGAAGTGAAGTGCTCGGAGTTCGCGGACGCGCTGATCAAGGCGATGTAAGCGGTCGCTGCTATGCGCTGAAAAGCACAAGGCCGCCCTCGGGCGGCCTTGTGCGTTGTGGGGCGCATTTGAGCGGAGGGCAGAGCTCAAGCCTTGCCTGCGAGACCAGTAGCGGAAGCCTGCTTGCAGCATGGGTGCTGCGATTGCCTACTTGTACCCGCGACCGCTCTGGACTCTGCGTGACTACCGGCTGAGTCCGAACTGAGGGCCAAGATCGCACCCATCCAGCGAGGCCTCCGCCATGACTGACCGCCGCTTCGCCCTCTGGCCCCTCCCCCTTGCCGTGGCCTTGGTGCCGGTCTTGGCTGCCCACCTCGCCTACGCGCTGTCGATCGAGGCCGGGCATGTGCCGGCCTGCGTGCCCTACTTCGAAGGCTGCACCTCGATCAGTCGGGCGGCGCGGCATGGGCTGGGCAATCACCTGTTCCGGCTGCTGATGCTGCCTTCGGCCCTGCTGCTCACCCTGCACTGGCTGGCGACCGTCGTCTGGCTGCGGCAGAGCACCGGCGAGGCGCGGGCGGGTAGCAGTCTCTGGCTGCTGGCGCCCTTTGCGGGCCTGGCGCTCGCTGTCTACGTGACCTTCCTCGGAACGGATGGCGAGGCCTACCGCTTCCTGCGTCGCTACGGCGCCCAGCTCTACTTCGCCTCGGTCTATCTGGCCCAGCTGGTGGTGGTGCGGCACTGGCATCGCAGGCTCGGGCGTTGGGACAGGGTCGGCGCGGTGTGGCTGGCGATCTCGCTGGTGATGCTGGCGCTGGGGCTGGGCTACACGGCCGTGGCCAACGGCTTCGACGATCCCGTGCTGAAGGACCGCATGGAAAACCCGCTGGAGTGGCATATCGGCGCGCTGATGACGGCCTGGTATCTGCTGCTGGCCTGGGTGTGGCGGCGCGAGGGTTTTGCCTTGGGCTTCAGCCTCGGGCGCTGAGTGCCCGCGGCTTCAGCCGATCGCCTGCGCAAGGTTGATTCGCGCCTGCGCCTCCAGCCGCGCGCGCAGGGCCGGTGTGCGGTACAGCGGCTCGCGCTTCGCGAACTCGCGCAGCAGCTGCCGCCGCTTGTAGCGGTAGAGAAAGCCCGGCACCCAGGCGTATTCGGCGCGCACCTGCCGCTCGTACTCGGCGAAGCGTTCCGGGGCGGCACCCAGAATGGCCAGGTCGACGTCGACCAGCAGGCTGGGGTCGCCGGGCGCGGGTTCCGCGGTATGCGCGGTGTCGAGGATCAGGGCGTGGATGCGCGCTGTCGCCGCCGGATCGGCGCCGGCCGAGCTCAGCGCTCGCGCCGCCCAGTCGGCGCTGCGGCGCTCGTTGTCCTTGCCGCGTGGATCGTAGACGGCATCGTGGAACCACAGCGCCAGCACCAGTTCGTCCGGCCGTTCGGCCACGTCGCGATGCGCGCGCAGCAGGTCCAGGCATTCCGACAGATGCTGCAGGCTGTGGTAGTGCCGCTGCGGCTCGCGCCAGGCGCGGCGCAGGGCATCGACACAGGTTTGCGCCTCGCCGCCCGCGCCAACGGCACGCCAGGCCTGCAGGAATTCGAGGTTGATGGGATGCGTCGTCATCAGGGGCTTCGCGGGTGCGCGTCGGATGTCCAGCAGGCTGGCGAATCGAGCGCACGGCGGCAAGCCCTGAGGTGGCTCGACGCCGGCGCCTGCCTGCGCCGATCATGCGGGCCCATCTTCGGAGCGCGCGCATGGACTTCAGTCGGCTCGACCAGACACTGCGCGACAGCCTCGCCGACCTGCGCTTGAGCGTGGAGGAACGCGATGAGCTGCGCGAGCTCGGCCAGTCGCTGTCGCCGGACGCGATCCGCTACCTGCGCAATCGCGCCTTCGCCCTGGTGCGCGAGCTGGTGGCCGAGCCCGCGCAGGCGCAGCCGGCGCTGAAGTGGCTGGAGCAGGTGGTGAAGACGCTGGACTTGAAGGCACAGGCGGCGCGCGAGCCGGCCAGCGCGCACTTCAGCCCGGGCGAGAGCTGCCGGCAGAAGATCCTGTCGCTGTGCCGCGCGGCGCGCGCGCAGATCGACGTCTGCGTGTTCACCCTCGCCGATGATGTGCTGGCCGAGGCCCTGCTGGCCTGTCACCGCCGCGGTGTCGCCGTGCGCCTGCTCACCGACAACGACAAGATCCACGATGCCGGCAGCGACGTCGCCTGGCTGCGCGAGCAGGGGCTGCCGGTGCGGCTCGATCGCAGCGAGTACCACATGCACCACAAGTTCGCGATCTTCGATGCGCGGCTGCTGCTGAACGGCAGCTTCAACTGGACGCGCAGCGCCAGCACCTCGAACGAGGAGAACCTGCTGGTGATCGAGCACGCCCAGCTGGTCGACGACTTCCGCGCCGAATTCGAGCGCTTGTGGGCACGCCATGCCCAGTCGCTGTAGGCCGGTTGACCCTGGTGCGGCGGAACAAGGCGGCAACCCATGACCCGCCGCACCGGGGCCGGTGCGGGCCGCGCTGCGGCTCGGGAGCGATAACGGCAGCCGATGGTCCGACTTGAGGCACGCTACGGCGGCAAGTCGAAAATTTGGGGCCGCAGATACGAAACAGCCGAATCGCGTCCTGCGATCCGGCTGTGTGCTTCGGGGAGAGCATGGGACCGGGGCCGTGGGGGAGGTCGGAGAGCCGGTCCGGAGCGCCTCGCAGGACAACGCGGGCACGACTGCATTATTCACGCGGTGCGTGAAGGAAATAGCCGGATGCGTCGCATGCGGGGTCAGGGTGTTCCTGACATGCCGCTCGTGATGTAAGGCTTGAGATGACCTTGGCGCGGGCCGCTTGCCTTGAGGATCGGTGCTGACCGGATGTGCGGCGACTGTGTTCCTGAAGGAACCCGAGCGCGTCGGATCTCGCTCTTTGCAGCCTGCTTGCGGGCGACCGCAGCCAGCGCCGGGCACTCTTGCTGCGGGTCGCGGGCAAGCGCGCTCCACACACAGCCGGGCCTTCGCGGGCGACGACTCGCGCGAGAGTCCTCATCCTCCTGGGAACCGACATGACCGAGCCCTGTCCCAACGCAATCCCGCAGCGCACGCCGGACGAGGCCCGCGTCGAGCTGGCGGCGACTTCGATCCGCGATGCCTTCGAGGGCTACAACGGCCACTTCCGCGCGATCACCCAGCGCGCGCGGCGGCGCTTCGAGCAGCGCGACTGGCTGGGCGCGCGCTCGGACGCGGTCGAGCGCATCGAGCTCTACGACCGCTGCGTCGCCGCCGCCGGTGCGAGGCTGTCCGCCCAGCTGGAAGGGCAGTCGCAGGACAAGGCGCTGTGGGCGCGCATCCATGCGCGCTACGCCGAGCTGATCGCCGGCCTGCTCGACCAGGAGCTCTACAAGACCTTCTTCAACACGCTCACGCGCCGCTTCTTCGCGACCCGCGGCGTGGATGCGGCGATCGAGTTCGTGGCGCTGTCGATCGCGCCCACCGACCGCATCACCCATCCGGTCGCGCGCCGCAGCTACGCGGTGGCGGGCGATCTCGCCCCGGTGTTCGCGCGCGTGCTCGACGACTACCCGTTCGCCGTCCCCTATGCCGATCCGCAGGACTGCGCGGGCAAGCTGGCGCAGCGCATCGAGCAGCAGATGTCCGACTGGGAGTCGCCTGCCGTGCGCGGCCTGGAGCTGATGGAGACGGTGTTCTACCGCGAGCGCCGCGCCTATCTGGTCGGCCGCGTCTACGGCGAGAGCCGCTTCGCGCCGATCGTGATCGCGCTGATGCACACCGGGCAGGGCCTGCGCGTGGATGCGCTGATCACCGAGCGTGCGCAGGTCGCCGTGCTGTTCGGCTACACCCGCAGCTACTTCCATGCGGACCTCGAAACCGTGGGCGACGCGGTGGTGTTCCTGCGCACCCTGCTGCCGCACAAGCCGGTCGATGAGCTCTATACCGTGCTGGGCCGCGCCAAGCAGGGCAAGACCGAGCGCTACCGGCATTTCTTCGCGCATCTGCAGCGCCACCCTGACGAGGTGTTCGTCCACGCCGACGGCGAGCGCGGCATGGTGATGGCGGTGTTCACCCTTCCCAGCTACCCGGTGGTGTTCAAGCTGATCCGCGACCGCTTCGCCTACCCGAAGAACATGGCCCGCGCCGAGGTCGAACAGAAGTACCGGCTGGTCTTCCATCACGACCGCGTCGGCCGCCTGGTCGACGCCCAGCTGTTCCGCCACTTGCGCTTTCCGCGCCGGCAGTTCGCGCCGGCCCTGCTGGAGGAGCTGCTTGAAGGCTGCCGCGAAACCGTGCAGGCCGACGGTGACGATCTGGTGTTCTCGCACTGCTACATCGAGCGCCGACTGCGGCCCTTGAATCTCTACCTGCGCGAGGTCGAGCCCGCGCGCGCGGTCGCTGCCATCGTCGACTACGGCCAGGCGATCAAGGACCTCGCGCGCAGCAACATCTTCCCCGGCGACCTGCTGCTGAAGAACTTCGGCATCAGCCGCGCCGGCCGCGCGATCTTCTACGACTACGACGAGCTCTGCTTCGTCACCGAGTGCCGCTTCCGCGCGCTGCCGAGCGCGCGCCACGAGGACGAGGAGCTGCACGCTGGCGCCTGGTACCACGTCGACGAGAACGACGTCTTCCCCGAGCAGTTCCCGCAGTTCCTCGGCCTGTCGCCTGAACTGCGCACGGCCCTGCTGGAGGCGCACGGCGAGATCTTCACCGTCGGCTGGTGGCTGGCCCTGCAGCAGGACATCCGCGCCGGCGCGCTGGCCGACGTTCCGCCCTACCCGGCACGTTTGCGGGTTTAGCGCGCCGACTTCACAGCGTCACGCGAAGGCCGCAGACTCCGCGCGCCGCGTCGGGAACGACTCCCGCGCGCGCTGGGGCGGCCGCGGTGGCCGCCACCGCCGGGTGCAGGGCCGGGGAGGGCTCGCGCACCACGCGGAACCGTTCGTTTCCGCAGCGTGCCCGCGGCCGGATGCCGCGGCGCGCGGCTTACGGAGTTCCCATGACCCTGTCCCTGCGTGGACGTCTTGCGCCTGCCTGCAGCGCGCTGGCGTCGCTGTGCCTGATCGCCGCCGGCACTGCCCGCGCCGACGTCTTCGTCAACGAGTTCCACTACGACAACGACGGCACCGACAGCGGCGAACGCGTCGAGATCATCGCCCCGGCCGGCACCTCGCTGAGCGGCTGGAAGCTGGTGCTGTACAACGGCAGCGACGGCCGCCAGTACGCCACCTACAGCCTGTCGGGCACGACGGCGAACCAGTGCGGCGGCCACGGCACCGTGGTGGTCAACGTGCCGGGCATCCAGAACGGCAGCCCGGATGGCCTGGCCCTGGTCGACGCCAGCGGCGCCGTCGTCCAGCTCTTGAGCTACGAGGGTGGGTTCACCGCCAGCGACGGCCCCGCCGCCGGTCGCGTGGCGACGCAGATCCCCGTGGCCGAGACCGCGACCACGCCGGTCGGGCAATCCCTGCAGCTCGCCGGCAGCGGCAGCCGCGCCAGCGACTTCACCTGGCAGGCGCCGCGCGCGGCCAGCTTCGGCGCCTGCAACAGCGGCCAGACGCTGGTGGCGCCGGGCAGCGGCGGCGGCACGAGCCTGAGCAATGGCGTCGCCCGTACGGGGCTTGCGGCGACCGCCGGCAGCAGCCTGGCCTTCACCCTGAGCGTGCCGGCCGGGGCCAGCAACCTGCGCTTCGCGATGAGCGGCGGCAGTGGTGACGCCGACCTCTATGTGCGCTTCGGCAGCGCGCCGACCACCACGGTCTACGACTGCCGTCCGTTCCAGACCGGCAACACCGAGACCTGCAGCTTCACCAGCCCGCAGGCCGGCACCTGGCACGTGCTGATCCGCGCCTACACGAGCTTCAGTGACCTCAGCCTTACGCCGAGCTTCGACGCGGCGAGCGCACCGCCCTCCGGCTACTACAGCGGGGTGCAGACCGGCAGCGCCAGCGCGCTGCGCGCCAGCCTGCACGCGCTGATCGACGACCACACGCGCATCCCCTACACGGCGAGCAGCACCGACACCTGGGACGTGCTCAACCGGGCCGAGCAGGATCCGCTCAACAGCGGTCGCATCCTCGACATCTACAGGAATGCGTCCTACGCCAAGGTCGCCGGCGGCAACGATTTCTACAACCGCGAGCACACTTGGCCGAACTCGCTGGGCTTTCCCAATGACGGCCCGACCAACTCGGCCTACACCGATCTGCACATGCTGATGGCCTCCGACATCGCCTATAACGCGGCCCGCGGCAACAAGGCCTATGACAACTGCCCCAGCGGCTGTACCGAATATCCGACCGGCGCCTATGCCGGGCAGGGCGGCGGCAGCGGTGTGTATCCGGGCAATTCCAACTGGACCAACGGCAGCGTGTTCGAGGTCTGGTCGAAGCTGAAAGGCAATGTGGCGCGCGCGATGTTCTACATGGACCTCCGCTACGAGGGCGGCAGCCACGGCGGCACCGGCGCGGCCGAGCCCGATCTGCGCCTGACCAACGACCTCGGTCTCGTCGTTGGCAGCTCGGGCAATGCCTCGGTGGCCTACATGGGCCGGCTCTCGACCTTGATCCAGTGGCACCAGCAGGACCCGCCCGACGAGGCCGAGCGCCTGCGCAATGCCCTGATCCAGAGCTACCAGGGCAACCGCAACCCCTTCATCGACCAGCCGCAGTGGGTGGCCTGCGTCTACCAGTCGGTCTGCAACTGACGTCCGGTCGCGCTGCCCCGGCGGCGTCGCGCGCCGCCGGGGGGCACGTCGGTGCGCTACTCCCGACCGCAGAGCTTCCGGACAATCGAGCAGGCGCGGACTTTTCTTCATCCTCACATGCCTGTGCTAGCGTGACGGGCTGATTCAGGTCGCGCGGCCGACCCGGCAGCGCGTGGACATTGCAGCCCCTACGAGGAATGCCGCCCATGTTGAAGAAGACCCTGCCCCTGCTGATCGTGCTGTCGCTGGCCGCCTGCTCGCAGTCCGAGGCGCCGACCGCCGCAGCGCCGGCCGACGCGCCCAAGCCCGCTGAGACCGCCCCGGCGCCGGCGCCGGCACCTGCCGAGCCGGTCAAGTCGCCGATCGAGCAGGCCGTCGCCGGCGCCTGGCGCTCGCCCGAGAATGTCGCCCGTGACGCCTTCCGCAATCCGGTGCAGACGCTCGGCTTCTTCGGCGTCGATGCCAGTCAGACCGTGCTCGAAATCACCCCGGGCGGCGGCTGGTACACCGAGATCCTGGCGCCGCTGCTGCGCGACGGCGGTACCTACATCGCCGCCGTGGTCGACCCGGCCAAGGCCGCCAACGAGCGCGCCGCCGAGTACTACGGCAACGCGCTGAAGAGCTATCAGGAGAAGCTGGCGGGCAATGCCGAGGTCTACGGCAAGGCGCAGGTCGTCCAGTTCGATCCCGCCAATCCGGCCTTCGGTGCGCCCGGCTCGGTCGACACCGTGCTGACCTTCCGCAACGTCCACAACTGGATGCCTTCGGGCGCGGCACCGGCCTACTTCAAGGGCTTCTACGACGTCCTGCGTGAGGGCGGCACCTTGGGCGTGGTCGAGCATCGCGCTGCCGAAGGCACCGAGCCGGACGGCCGCGGTGGCTATGTCACCGAGGCACAGGTGATCGCTCTGGCGGAAGCCGCGGGCTTCCAGCTGGTCGAGAAGTCCGAGATCAACGCCAACCCCAAGGACACCCGCGACCATCCCAATGGCGTGTGGTCGCTGCCGCCGGTGCTGCGCGGCGGTGACGAGGACCGCGAGAAGTTCGTCGCCATCGGCGAGTCCGACCGCATGACCCTGCGCTTCGTCAAGCCGGCGGCGCCGGCCGCGGAAGTCAGCGCCGAGCCGGCCGCGGGCGAGACCAAGACCGGCAACTGATCGCCGAGCAGATACGCCGGCGTTCGCGCCGGGCAAGACCGCCAGCGGCCGCCTCGTGCGGCCGCTGGCGCATCCGCCGTCAGGCGGCGCGTCGCCTTGAACGCAAGGCGCGCGACTGTCGACCCACCAAGCCACCTGCGCGCATGCTGATCGCCCTCAACAAACCCTTTGGCGTGCTCTGCCAGTTCACCGATGCAGAGGGGCGACCGACGCTGGCCGGGCTGATCGATCAGCCGGGTGTCTATCCCGCCGGGCGGCTGGACGCTGACTCCGAGGGTCTGCTGCTGCTGAGCGACGACGGCGGCCTGATCGCGCGCATCACCCAGCCGCGCCACAAGTGGCCCAAGACCTATGTGGTGCAGGTCGAGGGAGACGCCACGGCCGCGCAGCTGCAGGCCCTGGCCGCGGGCCCGACCCTGAAGGATGGCCCCTGCCTGCCCTGCGAGGTCAGGCGCCTGGATGGCCCGCCGGACTGGCTGTGGCCGCGCGAGCCGCCGGTGCGCTACCGCAAGTCGGTGCCCGAGAGCTGGCTGCAGGTGGTGCTGCGCGAAGGCCGCAACCGCCAGCTGCGGCGGATGACTGCCGCCGTGGGACTCCCAACCCTGCGCCTGCTGCGCGTGGCGATGGGTCCGCACGCGCTGGACGGGCTGCGCCCGGGCGAGCACCGCGTGCTCGATCCGCAGCCGGTGGCACCGCCGCCTGCCACCGCACCGAGCCGAGGTGTCCCAACTCGGGGAAACCGCTCAGGCAGCTCGAACGGGCCTGCGCGCCGGCGCCGGTGAATGCAGACCGGCGACCCCGCTTTGGGTACCATCCCGGCTCCTTGGTCTTTGGATGGGAGTCGCCTCGATGAATGATCGTCCTGCAGTACCGGTGGCCGCGGCGCTTCCCGCCACCGCCGGCAACACCCTGATCCGCAACACCTTCATCCTGCTGAGCCTGGTGCTGGGCGTCGCTGCGGTCGGCGCCGGCGCTGGCCTTGCGATGCGCATCCCGCTGGGCATGGGCATGTGGCTGGTCTTCATGGCCCTGTTCATCGGCGGACCCTTCCTGATCTCGCGCATCGGCAACGGCCAGGCCCAGATCCTCGCCACCTTCGGTTGGGCTTTCGCGGTCGGCCTGCTGTTCAGCCCGATGATCGGCGCCTACCTGAGCATTCCCGGCGGCGCGTCGGTGGTGCTGAATGCGCTCGGCGCCACGGCGGTGATCTTCACCGCGCTGGCCGCCTACGCGGTCGTTTCGCGCAAGAACTTCAGCTTCATGGGCGGCTTCCTGATGGTCGGCGCGCTGGTGCTGATCGTCGCCGTGGTCGCCAACCTGTTCCTGCAGATCCCCGCGCTGTCGCTGACCATCTCGGGCGTGGCCGTGCTGCTGATGAGCGGCTTCATCCTGTGGGACGTCAGCCGGCTGATCCACGAGCCCAATGCCAACCCGATCATGATCACCGTCAGCCTGTTCTCCAGCATCGTGGTGCTGTTCTCGCACCTGCTGAACCTGATGAACATGCTCTCCGGCGAGGACTGATCCGGCGCCGCGTCGCTCGAGGGCGACGGCACGGAATCGCGGGGGCCCTTCGGGGCCCCTTTCCGTTACCGCTGCCGGCCCGAGCCCGCGGCGGTCATAGGGTGGGCCCTGGCCCACCATGGGCTCCATTCTCGCCTCGGTGTCGTTTCGTCGCTCCGTCGCTTCGTCGCTTCGTCGCTCAGTCGTTTGAAGCCAAGAGCAAGAGCTTTCGGTCCGTCCTTCGGCCGGCCCGACCTACCTTTCTTTGCGTGGCCAAAGAAAGGTAGGCCAAAGAAAGGCCACCCCTCGTCCGCGCCCTTCGCGCATCCGTGCGCGAAGGGTTCGCGTGAGTCGGTCGGGGTTTTCGGACAGGCCATCCCTGGCCTGTCGAAAACCTTGGCCGCATCCCTGCGGCCAACCCTGCGGGCGGATCGACCGCCTCCCGCCGCTTCCCAGGGGCCCCGGGCAAAGCGCGGGCTCCTGCCCGCAAGAGCGGGAGCGAGAGCTGGAGCCAAAGCCGAAGCCGACGCCGACGCTTTCATAGGGTGGGCCCTGGCCCACCGCGGGCTACATGCTCGCCCCGTTCACCGGAAGGCCCGGGCGCCGCACAGGGCTGCACGCATCGCTGGGTGAACGGACGCCGCCTTGCGCCGACCTTGTCGAGCTGCACCGCGCGCTGCGGGGTCTGCCATCGCCCACCACGGTCTTGTCCGGGATTCGCCAAACCCCTACCGTGGGCGCCCGCTCCAAGGCTGTGCCGCGCGCATGAACACGACCGATGACCTTTTGCCCGCCAACGAGCGGCGCCCTGTCGACCGCTGGTTCGCGAACTACTCGGGCGACCACCGCAACGCCACCAACCAGGCGCTGCATGTCGTCTGCGTGCCGCTGATCCTGTGGTCGGTGATCGCCCTGCTGTGGGTGATTCCGGTGCCGGCCGCGCTGGGCCGCGATGGCGCCTGGGCCGGCATGGCCATGGCGGTGGCGGCGATCTACTACTACCGGCTCTCGCGGCCGCTCGGCCTGGTGATGGCGATCAAGCTGGTGGCGCTGGGTTTCCTCACGCACCTGCTGTACGGCGCGCTGGGCGCGACGAACCTGCTGTGGCTGGCCATCGCCGTGTTTGTCGTCGCCTGGATCGGACAGTTCATCGGTCACCGCTACGAGGGCAAGAAGCCGAGCTTCTTCACCGACCTCGTCTATCTGCTCATTGGCCCCGCCTGGGTGATGGGCAAGCTGATGCGGCGGCTGCGGATTCCGCTGTAGGTCGCGCCGTGTGACCGCGCATGTGGCGTCAGTGGCGCGAGCGGAGAGCTTCGCGGGAAGCAGAACTCTTGCTTGACCACTGCCAGCGTCGCCCTCGCGAAGCGCCTGTCATCGCGAAGGTGGCACGGGGACCAGCGACCTCGCTTTGAACCCTGGATCCGCGTTCTCGCGTTCGCGAGGACAGGCTCTACGCGGGGATGACGAATCCGGAGTTGTTCAGGAATACCGGGTCCGTCGCGCAGGGCAGAGCAATGCTCAGGCAACGATGCCGGTCAGCTTGAGCAGGGCTTCGGCGTACTTCGCGCGGGTCGCCTCGATGACATCGGCCGGCACCCGCGGACCCGGCGCGGTCTTGTTCCAGTCCAGGGTTTCCAGGTAGTCGCGGACGAACTGCTTGTCGTAGCTCGGCGGGCTGATGCCCACCTGGTACTGGTCGGCCGGCCAGAAGCGCGACGAGTCCGGCGTCAGCATCTCGTCCATCACGATCAGTGCGCCGTTCTCGTCGAGGCCGAACTCCAGCTTGGTGTCGGCGATCAGGATGCCGCGCTCGGCGGCATAGACGGCCGCATGCCGGTAGATCTTCAGTGTCGCCGCACGCACGGCCTCGGCGAGCTCGCCGCCGATCAGCTCGACCACGCGGTCGAAGCCGATGTTCTCGTCGTGGTCGCCCACCGCGGCCTTGGTCGAGGGGGTAAAGATCGGCTCCGGCAGCACCTCGGCCTGGCGCAGGCCGGCGGGCAGGGCGATGCCGCAGACCGCGCCCGTGCGCTGGTAGTCCTTCCAGCCCGAGCCGATCAGATAGCCGCGGGCGATGGCTTCCACCGGCAGGGCTTTCAACTTCTTGGCCACCACGCTGCGCTTGGCATAGAGCGCGAGGTCGGTGCCGGCCGGCAGCACGCTGGCCAGTGGCGTCGCCGAAAGGTGATTGGGCTGCAGCGTGGCCGTCTGTGCGAACCAGAAGTTCGACATCTGGCAGAGGATCTCGCCCTTGCCGGGAATCGGATCAGGCAGCACCACGTCGAAGGCAGACAGACGATCGCTGGCGACGATCAGCAGCTCATTGTTCGGCAGGCCGTAGACATCGCGCACCTTGCCCCGGTGCAGCAGCGGCAGGTCGAGGTCGGACTGGTGCAGGGTCGTGGTCACGGCGGAGGCCTGGGCATGCGGGAAGCGCGATAGTTTATCGACGCAGGCGCAGGGCTCACAGCGCGATCTGCGGCTCAGGGGCGGCGAGCACGCCCAGCGGACAGGGCGATCGATCGCGATGCCGACCTCGCGCCGACAGCGCGCCGGTAGAATGCGCGGCCATGAACCCTCGCGCCCTGATGCTGGCCCCGCTGCTGGGCCTTGGACTCTCTGCCTGCAGCCCCGGTGCGCCGGCTGGCGCGGCGCCGATCGAACGCCCGGCCCAGCTCGGCATGTGCGCCAGCTGCCACGGTGTCGACGGCATCGCGTTCGCCCCGGGCAACCCGCATCTGGCCGGCCAGGACGAGGCCTACCTGCGCCTGTCACTACAGAAGTACAAGAGCGGCGAGCGCCGTCACCCGCCGATGCAGGCGGTGGTGGGCGCCCTGCAGGACGCCGACCTCGATGCGCTGGCGCGCTGGTATGCCAGCCAGCCGCGGCAGGGCCAGCGCGCTGCCGCGGCTGAAGCCGCTGACGCCGACAGCGGCGGCGCGAACTGAGCCATGCGCTACGCCGGCCGACTGCTGGGCTTCGCCTTCGGCTGGATCCTGCTGCGGCATCCGGCCGGTGCCGTACTGGGTTTCCTGATCGGCTGGGGCTTCGACGGCGGCTGGCTGGCCTTGCGCACGCCGCGGCCGCAGCGCGGCGAGGATCCCTACGCGGTGCTGGACGTCGATCCCGAGGCCAGCATGGACGAGATCGACCGCGCCTACCGCCGCGCGATGTCGCGCCACCATCCCGATCGCGTCGCCAACGAATCGGCCGCCGTGCGCCGCCGCGCCGAAGCCCGCGCGCGCGCCATCAATGCCGCCTACGACCGCATCCGCGCCGAGCGCGAAGCCTGATGCGGCGCTGAACATTCAAATCCCGTCCACCCCGAGCCCGCCATGTCCAAGTGTCTGATCGCGCCTTCCATCCTCTCCGCCGACTTCGCCCGCCTCGGCGAAGAGGTGCGCAACGTGCTCGCGGCCGGCGCCGACTGGGTGCACTTCGACGTGATGGACAACCACTACGTGCCCAACCTCACCGTCGGCCCGCTGGTCTGCGAGGCGCTGCGGAAGCACGGCATCACTGCGCCCATCGACGTGCATCTGATGGTGAAGCCGGTGGACCGCATCATTCCCGACTTCGCCAAGTCCGGCGCCAGCCTGATCAGCTTCCACCCCGAGGCCAGCGAGCACGTCGACCGCAGCCTGCAGCTGATCCGCGACTCCGGCTGCAAGGCCGGCCTGGTCTTCAACCCGGCCACGCCGCTGCACCACCTCGACTATGTGATGGACCGGATCGATCTGATCCTGATCATGTCGGTGAACCCGGGCTTCGGCGGTCAGAGCTTCCTGCCCTCCGTGCTGCCGAAGATCCGCGAGGCGCGCGAGCGCATCCGCGCCTCCGGCCGCGACATCCGGCTGGAGGTCGACGGTGGCGTCAAGGTCGACAACATCGCGGAAATTGCCTCAGCGGGCGCCGACACCTTCGTCGCAGGCTCGGCGATCTTCAACGCGCCGGACTACGCCAAGGTGATCGCGGAGATGCGCGCCGAGGTGGGCAAGAGCCGGCGTTAGGGATTGCGGATTGGGGATTCGGGATTGGTAGAGCTGCGGACTGAACTACGGCGCAAGCCAGCCGAATGCCGATCTCCCCTCTCCCCTTGAGGGAGAGGGGCCGGGGGAGAGGGGTAGAAAGCTTGCCGCAAGGTTTCCCCCGCTCCTCAACGAGCCTTCGCTTCGCGCCGGCACCAGAGAGCTTCGGCCGGCACTGGCAGCCGTAGCTCTCTGGTGTTTCCCTCAAGAGGAAAGGGGAGACGCGCGTGGATCCTTCGCGGGGACGGTTTCGAGCCGCGCCCTGCTTCGCACCTCAGACCTCGAAAGTGATTCTGGGATCCCTGATCTCTGCGCCCATTTCACTGTTGCCCCGGTCGTCGATTCAAGCAGCAGGTCGGGTCAGCCGAGGAGCGGCCCAACAGGCGGCCTTGATCGGAAAAACGCGCGCGGCGGATGGGCGACCAAGGCGGACCGGCTGCCGCGGGTGTCACCGCGCTTGAATCGACACTGCGCCGTCGCCATCCCTCTCGCGTGGACAGATGGTCTGCGCCTGTGGTCGGGTTGTTCATGAGCCGAGGAATTCGCAAGGCATGGCTATGGCTGATGTTCGCCGCCTTTTGCGGCTGGCGGTCGGTGGTCTCCCATGAGGGCTGGCCGCACCTGCAGCCGCACCGCGACGCCTTGCTCGGCATCGCCAATGTGTTTTGGCCGAGGGCAGAAAGGACTGCGGGCGCTGCCATGGTGCCCCCGTTCGCTCCGGGCTATACCGAAGAGCGTTTGGGGCTTCTGTTCGCTGTTTGGGGTGTAGCGTCCCTGATCATGGCCCTGCATGCAGGGCTTCAGGCGCGTCGAGTGGACGCTTCGAGACGCGAGTTCGCGGCTCTCACGGCACTGCTCGTTGTCGCTGGCTTGGCGCTCGGGAGGCAGCTGTGGATCCTGTACCGGCCAATTGCCTGAAATACCTGATAGAGACGCGCGACCGTGTTCGAATGAGCGGCGCGGCTCCCTCCTCCAGGGCAGAGGGAAAACCGGATTTCCACTGGCTTGCGGCGTGGTTCAGGCCGAAGCACTACCAACCCTTACCCCCGCCCTCACACCACCGCCGCCCCGATCACCCGCCACAGCCACAGCCCGACCGACAGGAACAGCAGGGCGAAGGTAAAGAGAGTGAACATCAGCTTGCGCCACAGCCCGAAGCGGGTGCGGGTCCACGCTGGCATCAGCATGAGCAGCATGGCGAGCGAGGCCGCGACCACCGCCCATCCTGCCCAGTGGGTCCACAGCATCGCCGGCACCGGATAGTTGCCGGGCAGGTCGGCGGCACCCGCATTCTGCAGCGCGATTGACACCGCCACGAAGCAGCCGATCAGCGCCAGCACGCACAGCGCCGCCAGCACTGACACGCCGCCGACCAGGGCGTCGGTGGGCCCACCGTAGCGCCTGCGTCCCAGCCGCCAGACCACGCCGCCCAGGGTCGAGACCGCCAGCAGCAGGCCTGCGCCCAGCGCTGCGAACAGCCACTGCGGCGCGTTGAAACCTTCCACGCGCTCGAAGCTGTGCACGCCGCTGCCGTCGGCGAAGGCGGCGATGCGGCCATCGGCGCTGCGGATCAGCGCCAGTCGCTGGCCGAAGGCCGACTCGAACAGGTCCTCGCCGATGCGCCGGTACTCGCCGCTGCGTGGACCGGCGTCCAGCGCGATCGTGTCGCTGTTGATCGCCCGCAGGGACACGCCGTCGAAGGCACCGAAGATCGCGGCGAAGCTGCTGAAGACTCGGCGATTGCCGAGGTAGTCACCGTCCACCTCGGCCAGCGCCCCCGGCTCGCCGCCTTCGGCCGCGAGTGGCGCCGCAGGGGGCAGCGCCTGCAGGCGCTCGATGATCTGCTCGGGCAGGCGCTGCACGAGGTTGCGGCTGGCGCCACTGCTCTGGCTGACGAACACGCCAAGCCCCAACTCCGGCACCAGCACCAGATTGCTGAGGTAGCTTTCGGTGGCGCCGCCGTGGCCGGTCAGCAGCAGGCCATGGAACGGTGTCTGGATGAAGCCGTGGGTGACATCCGCGGCTTGGGCACGGTCGCTGTAGGGCCGTGCCCAGACCAGCGCATGGGTTTCGGTCGACAGCAGCCGGCGGCCATCGAGCTCGCCATGGTTCAGATGGAAGCGCAACCAGCGCGCCATGTCGGCGGCCGTGGTCGACATGCCGCCGGCCGGCCAGTAAGCGCCGAGCTGCATTTCCGCCTCGATGCGCAGAACCCCAGCGTCATCGGCATAGCCCTGCGCCAGCCGCCCGCGGGTGGCGGCGTCCATCCGCGTCGGTCCCTCCCACACGGTGTCGTGCATGCCCAGAGGGTCCAGCAGCTCGCGGCGCAGGAAGCTGCCGTAGTCCTCGCCGGCGACGTCGGCCACCACCTGCGCGGCGAGCGCCGAGCCCCAGTTGGAGTACGAGGTGCGCGCGCCGGGTGGATAGATGCGTTTGGGCTGGTGCTCGGCCAGCAGCTGGGCCAGCGGCCGCGCGTCCTCATCGCCGACCGCGAAAACCTGGAAGCTGTCCTCGAAGCCGGCGCGATGCGACATCAGCTGGCGCAGGGTCACCGGTGCGTCGAAGGCCGGGGCCACTTTGATCGCCTTCAGATACGTGTTGACGTCGGCATCCAGATCGATCTGGCCGCGATCGACCAGCAGCAGGGCGGCGGTCCAGATGAAGGTCTTGGACACCGAGCCGATGCGAAACAGCGTCTGCTGCGGATCGACCGGCGTGCGCGCGGCTAGATCGGCATGTCCGTATCCGCTCAGCAGGGTTGGCGCGTCTGCGCGCACCAGGGCGAGCGTGACCCCGGGCAGCAGATGCTCGCGACGCAGGGCTTCAACCAGGCCGTCCACATGCTGGGCCAGGGCGTCGACGGCGGGGGCTGGCGGGGGGCCGGCCTCTATCGGACCGTCGATCGGCGCAGCGGCGGATTCGCTGAAGGACTCGGGATCCAGCACGGCCGCCTGCGCAGGCGTGGGCTCCGGTTCGGACTGCGCCGCTGCCGGAAGTGAAGGCGACAGGGCGAGGGCCAGTATCAGCAGGGGCTGCAGCAGGAATCGCGACATGGGGCGGGTCCGGGCAAGTCTGCGCCCACGGTAGCAGTTCGACCCGGTGTCGACGAAGACAGGCGGACGCGCGACCGCGAAGCGGGCGTCGCTGCGCGTCGCCTCCGGCAGCGGCCTGCCGCGCAGCTGCGCCGGGTGGGAACGAAGCGGGCGCAGCGGGACGGCCTGCGGATGGCCCGCCTCGCCACTCGCCCTCCGAAGTCGGCGGGAGGGCGCGGTGCCGACCGCGCGCAGTAACGCCAAGCGCCTGATCCCGCGGGCATAAATCGTTCTGTCATCGAGCCGTCAGGCTGCCGGCATGACGCCCGCCACGCGCTGGGTTCACACCTGTGGCTCGGCCGTTCCCCGGGGAGGAGCGGCCGGCGCCGAGCACCGGCACACCGTCGGGCCGGCGAATCGCAGTCTCATCTCAAGGGAGAGCTCCACATGAACCTTTCGAACCTCCGCGACGCCGCGCTCGCCGGCGCTCTGTTTCTGGCCCTGCCGGCCGCCGCCAAGGACGGCTATGCCGAAGGCGTCTACCGCGACTTCGTGGCCATGCACCAGGGCAGCCTGCGCATCGAGATCAAGGCCGCCGAATCGGCGCCGCTGGACACGCTGGCAGGGCGCGACATGCAGAGCCTGACGGGCTTCCCGCAGTTCTCGCTGCTGGTCGACGACGAGTCGGACTTCCGCCTGCCGACCGCCCGCTACGTGGAGACGAACCGCGACGACCTCTACCTGCAGGATCTCGCCGCCAGCGTCGACGGCTTCGCCAAGGTCGGCTATCCGCTGGAGCTGGGCGACTACCGCCTGCTCACGGTCAGCACGGAAGTGGATGGCCTGCGCCAGCAGCACGTGGCGGTCGAGTTCTGCTGGAACAGCCTCGGCCACTGCGTGGTGTTCGACCCCAGCATCGACTTCCTCGATTCGACGGTGAACAGCTACCGCGCGGCTCGCGCCGAGGGCTGGGCCCTGCAGATCCACGAGGACAGCGAGGTCGATCTGATCGGTGGCGAGGCCCGCGCCAAGGCGCGCTGCGGCCTGGCCAGCAACCCGAGCGTGACCGCGCGCAGCTACTCGCGTGGGGCACGCACCGTGACCTACAAGAACCTCTACGGCATCACCATGGTGCAGAAGACGGTCGGCGCGGTGCAGGCCGGGCTGCGCTGCAGCTCGACCTGCGCGCCCAGCCCCTTCGGCTACGCGAACGCCTCGTCGGCGTGGTCGAACATCCCCTTCAGCGTGCAGTGCGGCAACCGCGCCAACAGCGGCACCTCGGGCGGGCGCGGCAAGTTCGTGGCCAAGTCCGGCTGCGCGCACCGCACCGTGCTGGGCGCCAAGTTCTCGGCCACCGCCAAGGGCGTGGGCCTCAGCGCTGACGTGCAGATCGATGCCACCGGCAGCATCGACATGAACGGCACCGAGTACATCGATACCTGCGGCCGCTACTGATCGCAGGGGCTGAGGTCGCGGCGGCGGGCCAGACAGTGCCCTGCCGCCGCGTCCGTCCTTACCTCAGCGCGGCGCGGCCTGGCCCGCAAGCGCACTGACCCGCAGCACGAAGCCATCCAGGTCGGCCGGCAGCCGGCGCTGTCCGGCCAGGCTCTGCGCGCGCTCGCGGGCGCGGCGGATGGCTGCGTCCTCGCCGAGGGCGAGTTGCAGCCGCAGCTCCAGCACGGCGGAGTCGTAGTCGCGCTCAGGCAGCTGCGGATCGCGCGACAGCAGGCCCAGGAACAGGGTCTCGGCCTCGCTGCTCCGGCCCTGCGCCACCAGCAGTTCGACCAGGCCCTCGGTGGCCGAGTAGATGCGCGTCAGTCGATTGAAGGCCTGCGCCCCCGCCAGCGCTGCCCGCAGGTCGGCCTCGGCGGCTTCGAGATCGCCCTGCAGCTCGCGCCAGCGGCCACGCGCCAGCAGGGCCAACGGAGAGGCGGCGGCCGCGAGAGTGGCCTCGGCACTCGACGGCAGCACGGGCATCGGCGCCTGCGGCTGGCGCCGGGCTTCAAGATGCAGGCCCTGGATCATCAGCTGCAGGGCGAGGTCGCGCGCGTCGGTGCGAACCTGCGGCTCGGCCGCCGCGCCGTAGCGGGCATGGACATGCTCGAACACCGGCAGCGCGCTGGCATAGGCCGCTGCGCCATCGCCGCGCGCCAGCGCCAGCTGGGCCTCGTACAGGCCGAAACGCGCCCGCGACTCCGGATTGGCCTCGCCGCGTTCGGCTTCCGCACGCGCCTGCGCCAGCAGGGTTTCCGCTTCGTCGAGCCGGCCCAGCCCCAGCACGATCAGGGCGCGCCGGCGGTAGAAGGACAGCCGTGCCGAGGCATCCTCGATCAGCGGCAGCAGGGCGCCGGCGCCATCGTTCGCGGCCAGCGCCTCCTGCCAGCGCAGCTGGCCCATCTGCAGGGCGTCGATCGAGCTCAGCGCGTTGAACAGGCGGCCGATGTCGGCCTCGGCCCGGAACACATCGGCGGCCGCCTGCAGCATCGCCAGGGCCTCGACGTGGCGACCGTCGAGCAGGGCCAGCATGGCCAGGTTGCTGTTGGCTGATGCCGCCCGCGCGGCGTCGCCGGCCTGAAGGAACAGGCGGTGTGCGCGGGCGAAATCAGGCGCCGCCTCGGCGCTGCGACCGCTGCCCAGGGCCTGGCTGCCGCGCGCCTGCAGGGCCCGCGCCAGCAGCTCGGCCGGCGCCTCGCGCTGCTCCAGCTGCAGCACCAGTGCCTGGATCGCCGTGGCGTCGAGCGCGGCGCCGCTGAGGCGCTGCCACTGCAGGCGCAGCAGCTGCAGGCGCTCGGCCGCGAAGCCGGCATCCTGTGGCGGGATCGACCCTGCCAGCGCCTCGATGCGTGCGCCGGCGCTGCGCAGCTGGCCGCTGGCGAGGTCGAGTTCGATCCGCAGCAGAGCGATCTCGACATCCTCATCTTCGCCACTCGACAGCCGCGACAGCAGCTGGCGCACGCCCTCGAAGTCGTGGCGCTGCAGGGCGCGGCGCGCCATCGTCAGCGCCTCGCCGGGCGCGCCGGCGACACCCGGATGTCCAAGCGCGTGCAGCAGCGCGTCGGTGGCCAGCCGGCTGGCCTCGATCAGATCGACGTGCTGCGCCTCGACCTGCAGCGGCGGCTCGCGCAGCAGGCTGAGCTGGACCCGCCAGGTGTCGGCCTCGGCGGCCGGCGCGGCGAGGATGCGCAGCGGCGCGCGGCCATCGAAGCGTCGCCGCAGCTGCGCTGCGTCGAGCTGATCGGCTTCGCTGCCCGGCGGCAGCCGAGCCAGCACCTGCTCCAGCGCCACCGGCGCGAGACCGGCCTCGCTCAGGCGCGCAGTCACCACCGCCATCAGGCCGTGGCGCGCCCAGCCGGCGCGCTCGGCCTGTTCCACCCGGGCGGGCATCACCGCGAAGCTGTGCCCTGCGCTCGCTGGGCTTGCCAGCCCAGGGCCTGCGAACCGCGGCAGCAGCGTCCATGCGATGAGGCTGATCGCGACGATGGCGGCCGCGACAGCGAGTCCGCGCCGTGGCGGGCGCGGCGCTGGCGCAGTCCGCACCGCATCGAGCGTCTGGTCCATGGCCGCCGGCGAAGGCGAGTCGATCGCAATGTGTTCGGGAGGGTCTGCGGCAGGCTGCAGCGGCGCCAGCCAGCGATAGCCATAGCCGGGCACGGTGCCGATGTGGCGTGGCGCTTCGCCGCTGTCGCCCAGCGCCCGGCGAAGACGCAGGATGGTCTGCGCCAGCTGGTTGTCCGACACATTGGCACGGCCCCAGACCTGCTGGATCAGCGCATCGCGGCTGACCGCGCCGGGCTGGCGCTCGATCAGACAAACCAGGCAGTCGAACACCCGCCGGGGCAGCTCGAGCGGCTGGCCCGAACGGGTCAGCAGACGGGCCTGCGGATCGATCTCGAAGTCGCCGAAGCGGTAGCTCATGCGTGTCCCCACACGCGGAGCGCGGTACGACAGCGCGCGCTGCCGGTGGGCGCTCGATCCTGATTGCGCTCGCAGGGTGAGGCCCGCCTCCCCCGACGCGGTGCCGCCCGCCAAGCCCCCGGGCCCGCGCAGTCTGCGCGGACTTGGCAGCGAGCATACCTGTCCTCGAAGACGGGTCTGTGTCGGCGGCAGCGGAATGGCGTGCGGCAGCGCAGTCAAGCCACGCCCGACCGGACAGGCGACAGCCGGAGCTGTTCATGTCTGGAGCTGTCCGGCGCAATGCGGGCAGGCGCGAAGCCCCTGTGGGCGGTCTTGCACGCCGGCGCCGCGCGCTACTGCGCGCTCTCGAAGCCGTTGGCGAACAGCGGCCCCTGCCGCTCATAGGCGCCGATGTCGGGCGCACTGCCGGACACCCGCGGCAGGTTGTCGAGATCGGTCTCCGGCAGCAGGGCCGAGGCGGTGCCGGCATCGATCAGGGCCGAGCCCGGCGCCAGCCGGAAGTCGCCGCCGGCTTCATCCACGAAGCCCGGCGCCACCCCCGACGCCAGATTGCCGCTGCTGTTCTGCGGCGTGCCGATCAGGCTGTCCCAGCGGCTGTGGCGCAGGCTGCCGGTGTTGATCGCAAAGTCGATGTCGGCGCCCTGGTTCAGGGCGAACACGCTGTTGGCCACTTCGAACTGCACCGCGCCGCCGAAGCCGCCACCGAGGCGAAGCGCGCGGCAGCTGCCGCTGGCGCAGTCGCCGCGCACGAAGGTGTTGCCCCACAGCCGCAGGCGCGGCTGGGCGCTGAAGAAGGGCTCGTTGTTGACCACCAGCGAGGCCGCACAGACGCCGCCGCTGCAGGCGTTGTCGTCGAACAGGCTGTTGATGAGCTGCAGCACGCCGCCATCGGTCGACGCCGAGAACCCGCCGACCACGCCGCCGGTGTTGCCGCGAAAGATCACCCGCTCGATCAGGATCGAACCGAGATAGCCGCCGATACCGCCGACCACCGCGCCGCCGGTGTCGTTGCTGCTGCCGTTGGCGATGCTCAGGTTGCGCAGGGTGAGGGCGCCATTGCTGCCGCTGTTGCCGAGCAGCTGCAGCACGCTGCGCGCACCCTCGCCATCCAGAACGGTGCCGGTGGGCTGGTCGATGCGCAGCGCGCAGTTGCCCGGGCTCAGGCCGAACCAGCCGCCTTCCAGCGTCAGCGACTGGTTCTGGCTGCTGAAATTGCTGAAGGCCACCGCCCCGCCCGCGCGGGTATAGGTGCCCGAGCGCAGCCGGATCACGTCGGCCTCGCCATTGCCGGCGGCGGTGTTCAGCGCGGCCTGCAGCTGGGTGCCGTCGCTCACGCAGAAGGTCGCGGCCTGGCTGTCCTGGCTGCCGAGAACGAGCACGCAGAGCAGGACGGCGGCCAGCCGTGGCGTCGAGGTGCGCATGGGGAACTCTCCCGGTGGAAGTCGATGAGGGAATGCGGCAGGAGGCGCCCAGCGAACGCGGGTGCAGCGTGCTCACGCGCGTGAAGACTGCTAGGCTCCCGGCCTCTTCCGGGGGGAGGACTCCAATGAAGCTGCTGCTCAAGATCCTGGCCGCGCTGGTCGTGGCCGTCCTGCTGTTGGTGGCCGTCGGCTTTGCCCTGCCGTCGGCGTTCCGCGTCGAGCGCAGCGTGCAGATCGAGGCGCCCGCCGCCGAGGTCTACGCGCTGGTGTCCTCGCCGCGCGAGTGGAAGCGCTGGTCGGCCTGGAACGAGCGCGACCCGGCCATGCAGATCGAGTACACCGGTCCGGACGCCGGCGAGGGCGCGGGCTGGTCATGGAAGAGCAGCACCGAAGGCAATGGCGAGATGGAGTTCACCGCCGCCCAGCCCGGTGAGCGCGTCGACTATGTGCTGCGCTTCCCGGAATTCGGCATGGAGTCGAAAGGCGTGCTGCGGATCGAACCCGCCGGCAGCGGCGTGCGCCTGTCCTGGAGCAACGAGGGCGACATGGGCGGCAACCCGATCAACCGCTGGTTCGGCCTGTTCATGGACAGCCTGGTCGGCCCGGACTTCGAAGCGGGGCTGGCCAATCTGAAGCGGATCGCCGAGAGCGACTGAGCTCGGGCCTCAGCGCAGCGCCGGATTCAGGATCGATGGGTGCGGGCTTGGTTGGGAGCCCGTTTGCTGGTCGCGGGCCTTCGCGAAGCCCCGGCCGTGAGATCAGGCGGCCGCGGGCTCCGTTCGGTGCCCGGCATCCGCGGGACGCGCTGGCGGATGCGCTGCGCTTATCCGCCCTACAACCGCAAGCGACGCCGTGCGCAAATCGAAGTGCATGGCTGACGTTCGTCGCTCTTGCTGGTAAACCAGAACGAGCGACGCCAAGCATCAATCGAAGTGGGTGGCTGACGTTCGTCGCTCTTGCTGCTAAATCAGAACGATTGACGCCGTGCGTGAATCGATGTGCATGGCTGAGGTGCGTCGCTCTCGCTCATGAGCGGACACCAGCGACGCCGGACCCGCACCGAAGCCGACCGAGCGCGTGCGCGTAGGGTACATAAGCGCAGCGCATGTACCACTCGGCCCCTCAGGTCTGCACGCTTCCGATTTGCGCCTGCGCAGCCTCAATCCGGCAGCAGCCGCGCCGCCAGCCCGCTGACACGCTGGGTCGCACGCGACAGCGCGGTCTGCAGGGCAGCCTCGCTGCACCACAGCGACAGCGCGCGGCGCGCGCGGGTGGCGCCGGTGTGGAGCAGGGCACGGCCGAGAATCGGATGCTCGGGATCCGGCGGCAGCAGCAGGGCGACCTCGCCGTACTCGCTGCCCTGGCTCTTGTGCACGCTGAGCGCGAAGCCGCCGCCGTGCAGAGGCAGGGCGCCCGGGGCCAATCCGCGAACACCCGCGCCTTCCGTGCCGCGCGCCTCGAACCACACCCGCAGGCTGCCATCCGCGCCACGTAGGCACAGCCCGATGTCGCCGTTGAAGAGACCGGCGGCATAGTCGTTCTGCAGCACGATGATCGCGCGCCCCGGATACCAGGCCTGGCCCTCGGGCAGGCCGAGCCGGCGCTTGAGCGCCAGATCGATCGCCGCATCGCAGGCCAGGGCGCCGAACGGCCCCTGGCGCAGGGCGCAGAGCAGCTGGACTTCGCGCAGAGCCGCGTGGGCACGCGTGATCGCCTGCGTCTGCGCGGCCGCATCGACCGGCAGCGCTGCGAACACGTCGCCTGCGTCCAGCGCCGTGTGTAGGCGCTGCGCGTGCCCGATCAAGGCCAGCTGCAGGCGGCGCGCATCGCCGACGGCGCGCAGCGCGAACGCATCGCCTGCGCGCGAAGCGGCCTCGCCAAAGCGGGCGATGTCGCCTTCGGCAATCGCCGCATTCAGCGGCAGCAGCGCGGCCTCGGCGCGGAAGCTGTGCTGCAGTCGGACCAGATCCCCGCGCGGATCACTCTGCAGGGCCTCGACCAGATCGCGCAGTACCGAGCCGGTGCCGACAGAGGCCAGCTGCTCGGCGTCGCCGACCAGCAGCACGGCGGCCTCATCGGGCAGCGCCTCGAAGCCGGCGCGCAGCAGGGCCAGGTCGACCATCGAGGCCTCGTCGATCACCAGCAGGTCCAGCGGGAGCCTGCGCCCGGAATGCCAGGCATGCCCACGCGCGGGCCCGCGGCTGCCGAGCAGGCGATGCAAGGTGCCCGCTTCCGCGGCGAGCACATGATCGAGCGCGGGCGCCCAGTCGGCTTCGAGCGCCTGCGTGCGCAGGGCGGCGGCACCACTCTGCAGGCTCTCGGCCAGCCGCTGCGCTGCCTTGCCGGTCGGCGCCGCCAGCCGCAGACGCGGAAACACCCCAAAGCGCTGCCGATGCGCGCGCAGTCGCAGCAGCAGCATGCGCAGCACCGTGGTGGTCTTGCCGGTGCCCGGCCCGCCGGTCAACACGAACAGGCGTCGGTCCGTGAACCCCGCCACCGCCGCCCGCTGTGCCTGCACCGCGGCCCTGCGATCGTCGCCGAACAGCTGGTCGACCCAGTCCCCAAGGCTTGGAACACCGATGCCACTCGCGTCGGCGCCCCCGCGCAGGCGGGGGCCCAGAGTGTCCTGACCTGGTCGCAGCTCCGCTGGATCCCCGCCTGCGCGGGGATGACGAGTTGAGGGTTCCTCAGGAACGCCTGCACCCGCTTCGATCGGGCACACGCTGGGCCCCGAGCCACCGGCACCTGAGCCCCCCGCGGTCTCCGCGCACGCCGTGGACTCGACATCCCATAGGGTGGGCCCTGGCCCACCGGAGCTCGGCATCGCCGCGGTCGCGAAACTCGTGCCGCCCGACCCCGTCCCGGCCCCCGCGCAGGCCGTCGACTCGGCATCCCATAGGGTGGGCCCTGGCCCACCGGAGCGCGACCCCGCCCCGGTCCCGATCCCCGACCGAGGCGAATGCCCGCGTCGCGCCCGCAGCATCGCTGCCAGCGCCTGCTCATGCGCAAAGCTGCGCCGCAGATAGAACTGCACGCCCTCCAGTACGAAAGCCCAGCCAAGCGCCGCCGCCCCCGCATCTGCATCGACCTCGGTCAGCATCCGCGCCGCCTGTGCGACGCTCGCCACCAGTGGTTCCTTCGCAAGCTCGACCAAGGCCTCGTCGTGCAGCGGCGCGATGAAGCGCCCGCTGCAGTCCCCGGCCAGCACCAGCACGCTGTCGCCTTCGCCCTCGGCGCGACTGGCCGCCGCCGCGACCCGCGCCAGCAGCATCGAGCCGCCGTGCGCCAGCACCCAGCGCGCCACCGCGCGATCGATCGCGCGCAGCTCGATGTCCTCGCTGTCGAAACCTTCGCCCAGCCGGCGACGGAAATCGAAGCGACCGGCGTCGTCCCAGGCTGCGCTCATGCCGCCATCGCCGTGTGCCATGCGCCCGCCAATGCCGCCTGCGCGTCCTCGATCAGGCCCGGTGCGAAGCGCTGGCGCCAGATCCCGGCACCCGACGCCAGCCCCGCCGCGCGCAGGAACAGGTAGACGCACTCGCCGAGCTGCTGTTCACGCCCATACGCATCGCCGAGACGCTGCTGCAGGTAGCGGTCCAGCGCCAGCGTGTAGAGCAGGGCCTGGAAGCGGTACTGGCTGTGGTCCATCGCCGCGCCGAGGCGTTCACCGAGGTAATCGCCCACGCGCTCGCCCAGCCAGTTGCCCTTGTAGTCGAGCACGTGGAAGCGATCATCGACGCGGAACACCAGATCGATCTTGCCGCTCATCAGCCCCGCCACCCGCCGCGCGGACGCCGGCACCAGCTCGGGTTCGCCGTGCCGCGCGCAGGCTGCCGCGAGATCGGCGAGCGCGATCTCGGGCAGGGCGAAGTCGAAGCCCAGCTCGGCGCGCTGGTCCTGCGCTGGCACATCGCCGAGCGCGAGGTCGGGCGCGCGCGCCAGCCCCAGCGGCGCTGCCAGGGCGGCATCCAGCCGCTGCGCCAGGCGTTCACTGAAGCGCGCCAGCCCCAGCGGCTCGAAGTCGCGCGTGCGCAGGCCCGCGCCGGCCAGCGTGGCCTGCACATGTTCCAGCTGCTGCACCAGCGGCGTGCCGATCGCGCGCAGCTCCAGCAGGCTGTGCAGGGCGTTGCCGAAGCCGGCGCCGCGCAGCCCGGCGAGGGCCAGCAGCTCGGGGTGCGGCGCTTCAAGCTGATCGTTGTTGCCGAGGGGCCCCGTTTTCGGATGGCGAGTGCGGTCGCCCTCACCTGGGCCATCTGCAGGTGTCGAGTTGCTGTCGAACCTCACTTGATCCGATTGCGCGAACTCTTGATCCCCGCCTTCGCGGGCACGGCCCTCCCGCTCTGCCTCAGCATCCCCCTCGCCGCCGCGCAGGACGGCGGCGCGCTCAAGCCCGGGAACGTTCGCCCCCTCGCCCTCGTCGCCCCCGCGCAGGCGGGGGCCCAGAGTGTCTTGCCCCTGTCTTGGCTTCGCTGGATCCCCGCCTTCGCGGGGATGACGGTTCGCGGCGTCCGGAGAATCGCCCGCCTGTCCAATCGGGTTGCGGACGCTCGAAAGGCTCGTGGCCGCGTGATACCGGGACTCGTCGACAGCTGGAACCAGCGACTCGTCCTGCGCCGGCGCTTCCGCATCCAGCAGGGTCTCGCTCTGCGCGCGGCCGGCGCGGCTCAGCGAGGTGAAGCTGTGCTTGGCCTCGGGCGCGCGCGCCGGCAGCGGGCGCAGTTCGCGCGCGCGGCGCGGCGACTCGGCGACTTCGGCCTCCGCATAGCGCGTGCGGGTCGAGGCGGGCCACGCCGGGCGCAGGCCGATGGGATCCAGCGCCGGTGCTTCGCCTGCCTTCAAGGCCGCAGCCAGCTCGGGCCGCGCCTCGAACAGGCGCTGCATCAGCACATCCAGCGGAGCGGCGTCCACGCCCTCATGCGCGGCCACCTTCCCACCCGCGCGCTTCGGCCGCGTCGGGTCCAGCGCATACACATGGCAGGCGTGCACCGCGCGGGTCAGCGCCACGTAGAGCAGGCGGAAGCGCTCATCCTGCAGGTCGGCCTGCTGCTGCGCCTTGGCTTCGTCGGCGTAGCTCAGGCCGGGCCGCGCGCTGCGGGTGTCGCTGCGCCGCCAGGGCGCACGCTCCATGCCTGCGCAGTTGGCCCACATCAGGGGCAGGAAGACGATCGGAAACTCCAGGCCCTTGCTGGCGTGCAGGGTCAACAGGCGCAGACGCGGCTGCTGCGACTCGATGCGCAGCTGGCGCTCGTCGGCGGCGGCTTCGTCGATGGCCGCGCCCTCGCGCTGGTGCTGCAGCCAGGCCAGCAGCTCCTCGGGGCCGCCGAGATCTTCGCTGGCCGCCTGCAGCAGCTCCCCGAGATGGCGCAGATCAGTGAGCAGGCGCTCGCCGCGTCGGGTCGACAGCGCGCGCTCGGCGATCTGTTCCAGCAGGGCCTCGATCAGGCCGGCGACGCCGCGTTCGATCAGCACGGCATGCAGGGTGCGGAAGCGCAGCGCCACCTGCTGCAGGCCCTCGGGCTCGTCCTGCCAGCGGCGGATCTCGGCGAAGCGCGCGCCCCACAGCCGCGTCGCCGCGGCCGCACGCAGCGCGCCGGCATCGCCCGGATGCACCACGCCATGCAGCAGCACCTGCAGCTCGCGCGCGGTGTCGCCGGCCAGCACGCTGTCGCGGCTGGTCGCAACACAAGGCACGCCGCGCGCTTCCAGCAGCAGACGCAGGTGCGCGATGTCGGCCGCACGCGGCAGCAGCACGGCGATATCGGCCGGGCCGACGCGGCGGCCGTCCAGCGTATGGGCAGGATCGTTCAAGAGTTCGACGATCTGGCTGGCGCAGGCGCGCAGCGCGGCCTGTCGACGCGCCTCCTGGCCGCCGGCGATGTCGGTCTGGAAGTGCAGCACCAGCGCCGCCTCGGGTGCGCTGCCGCCGATGCGGTAAGGCTTGGCATCGGCGCGGCCCGCGGCCTGCACCGGCAGGTAGCGGATGTCGTGGTCGACATCGGTCGACAAGGCCTCGCCGGCCAGCGCGAACAGCGCATTGCAGCCGGCCACCAGCGCCGTCGACGAACGCTGGTTCACCGCCAGGTTCAGGTGCTCGTCGACCTGCTCGGCCGCACGTCGATAGGCGTGGATGTCGCCGCCGCGGAAGCGGTAGATCGCCTGCTTGGGGTCGCCGATCATCACCAGCCGCCCGCGCTCGCCGCCGCCAGCGTCGCGGTACAGGCGATCGAGGATGCCGAACTGCAGGGCGTCGGTGTCCTGGAACTCATCCACCAGGGCCACCGGCCATTGCGTGAACAGGGTGTCGGCCAGCGGCCGCCGGCCGGCATCGCCTGCCGCCTGCGCTTCCCGCGCGAGTGCGGCATCCACACTCTCCAGCAGGCTGTCGAAGCTCTGCTGCCGTCGCAGCTGCAGCAGCGTGTCCATGCGCACGCGCGCGGCCGCGGCCAGCGCATGCAGGAAGGCCTGCGGCGCCGCCTGCATGCGCGCCAGCACGGGTTCGCACAGCGTGGCCGCGAACTCCGTGGCCGCCAGCAGCTCGGCGTGCGTCTTGCCGAGCTTGCTGACCGCGGTGAGCGCGCGCGCATTCGCGAGCCCCTCGATCTCGTCCGCGCTCAGGCACTGCCAGGCCGGCAGGCCCTGCGTGTTGCGCACGGGGTCCAGGGCCTGCGCCAGCGCGGCCAGCGCGCGCGGTAGCTTGGCGCGCTTGTTGAACAGCGCCGCGTTGTCGACCACCGCCTGCAGCTGCGCTGCGCGCGCGGCGTTGGGCTGTGCCAGCGAGGCCGCCGCCGGGTCCTCGGCTGGCAGCGCAGGCGCCTCGACCTCGATGCCGGCCATCAGCGCGGCCTTCAGCAGGCCGCGCAGCTGGGCCAGCGACAGCGCCTTGCCGGTCATCCGCTGCAGCCGGTACAGCGGCTCGTCCTCCGAGCCCTGCTGCAGGCGCCGCCACAGATCCGCGCTGAGCTCGTCCAGCAGGCTCTCGGTGGACACCAGCTCGGCCGCGCGGAAGTCCGCCCCGGCTTCGATCGGCTGCTCGGCCAGAATGCGTCGGCACAGCCCGTGCAGGGTGCTGACCGGCGCATGCTCCAGCTCGGCCAGGGCCAGCCGCAGCGCCTGCAGATCGCGCACGGCGGTGCCGGCAGTGCGCCAGCGCACATGCAGCCAGTCGAGGGCGGGGTCGGAGGCGGGTGCGTCGTCGCGCGCATCACCGGCAGTCGAGTCTGGCGAAGCCGCTTCCTGCTCGTCGCCCCCGCGCACGCGGGGGCCCAGTGACTCCTCGTCGCGCCTGACCACCTGTACGAAAGCCGCCGCCTGCGCCTCCGCCCACAGCAGCCGCCGGCGCAGCCGCTCGCGCAGCTCCTGCGCCGCGGCCTCGGTAAAGGTGGTGACCACGATCGCGCGCGGCGACAGGCCCTGCTCCAGCAGCAGGCGCAGGTAGAGCACGGCGATCGTCCAGGTCTTGCCGGTACCGGCGCTGGCCTCGATCAGGCTGCGCCCACCGGCGCCCAGCGGCAGGGTCGTCCAGTCGTGATGCATCGGCGCAGGGTGGCACAGGGCAGGGCGCTTGGGCAGCTGCCGCAGCCGTCATCCGGCGTGTGCGAACGCAAGCCCCGTAGTGCTCAGCCTCAAGCGTCCAAATGAAGCGCTACCCCGGCGACCAGTCCGGCCAGACCTGCTTCAGCGGATCAAACTCCAGCACCTCCATGCGCTCACCGCGCCAGCCGAAGCCGGTCACCGCGAGGACGCCCTCATGCATGGGGTCGAGGCCGAAGGCGTCCTCGATATCGCCTTCGTTGACTGCGGCGGTGATGAAGGCCGCCAAGCCCAGTTCAGTAGCGACCAGGTACTGGTGATGGGAGAGGTGGCCGGCGTCGAGGATGAGGGCGCGATAGCTCTTGGCGTGGCGCCGGTATTTCCAGAAGTTCCGCGCGAAGCGCGCAACGAGAACGACGAACACCGGAGCGGACTCGAACCAGCCCTGCGCAGCCACGAAGCGACCCGCCAAAGCAGATGCAGCTTCCTGCGCAAGCGGCTTCATGGGCTCGAGGGCGTGCTCGATCGGGTGGTAGTGGTACAGGCCACAGGGCAGCCCTTCGACATCGCGGACCAGCAGGTAGGCCTCCAGCGCGTGCAGTCCCCCCGCCGCGGCAGTCGCCCGCTTGAGCACCGGCACTTCAGACGTGTGGGTCACAGCGCGCGCGGCATACGTGCGATCCAGCACGAGGGCCAGCAGTTTCAGTGGCAGTGGCTGCGCTTCATCGAAGTTGCGGCAAGTAGCGCGTCGGGCTGCAAGGCCGGTCAATGGAGACCCCAGTGCGTCTCGCTGGAGCGCGATTCGGCAAGTGGGGGCGCTTCGCTCGCGCGTCACTGGAGGTGCGGGGCCGAGAGCCTCCGCCAGCGTCGCACCTCGCGCTTCCAGGGTTCGAGTAGCAGCCTCGGCATCCACTGCCCGCCAACGCGTATGCCGATGGGCAATCGCGCTGAGCGGATGCCATCGGTCGAGCGTGTTCGCTGCGGCGCTCGCGGGCTCATCGACGTCAATTAGCAAGCCCTTGGAGACCAGAGCGTCGATGGTCCCTGAGCCGAAACGATCGACCAGCGACTCGCATTCCATCTCCGCGAGTTGGCACTCGAGGAGGACCGGCAACCAGTGCGGGAGCAGTTCGATGGGTGCGTCCTCGCTCGCCATGAGTGCTCGCCAAAACCTGTGCTCGACCAGCCGGGGCTCTTCAGTCCCCGTGATCAGGGCCTCCAGATCGAGACGCTGCTCGCGGCAGGGTTGGAGGACGAGGTCTTCGCAGCAGCGGAGTTTCATTGGAGGGCTTGCGGGTGTTCGTGGGCCGGGCGCCGAACGATAGCCGCTGGGGCGACTCGCCGCACGACCACGCATCGGGTGGAGTGATCGTGGGGCGCGCAGCGCCATCTTCGACGCTCTGGGGTGGCTTGCTACACTCCGCACTCCCATCGGAGGACAGACCCATGAACCTGAGTCAGCAGCAGAGCCTTAACCTCATGCAGAAGCTCGCCCGCGACGACGATTTCCGCGAGAGCTTCCAGAAGGATCCGGTGGCTGCACTGTCGGACTTGGGTATCGAGCGCGAGACCTTGGCGAAACTGGACAGCCGCTGCGCCTCGCCGCAGACGCTTGCAGACAAGTCAGTCTTCGAGAAGCTGCTCGCTGACAGCAGCAGCGTGGAGTTCCAGGCTGCAATGTCGTTCCACGTCCAGCATCTCCGGGTCTGAGGCCACTCTCCGGGCGGGGCGCCGCGTGATCTGCGGCGGCCGCGCTCCAGTACGCTGGCTCGCCGAGTGAAAGAGGGTTTGCCTGCTCGGGTATCGGCTGGCAGGGTCCGAAACGATGTCCGAGTCTGTTGCCTGCTCGGCGGAGTCAGGGCGCCGCGTGGAGTTGCACCGCGGCGACGCGTGCCCGCAGTTCTGACGTCCACTGTGTTGCCGGCCAGCTCTGCTCCAGGCGACGCAGCGATTGTTCGGCAAGCTCTGGCGATGCGCCCCGGGCAGCCTCTGCAAGCTCAAGCCAAACCATCGTGCTGAAGGCGACGTTGAACATCCACAGTGCATAGTCGCCGTGGATTTCCGAGTAGGCCAAGCCACGGTGATTCGCGAGCCACTCTGCTTGGGCGGCTCGCCGATCGAGTGCGTCCGGCTCGAGCAGGCAGTCGAAGCGCGTGACGTGTGCCGAGTAGAATGCCTTGCCCGAATCCAGCAGCGGCTGAAGTCGCCGCAAGCCCGCTGCCGTATCGCCTGAAGCGCAGGCCTGTGCGACCTGGGCCAGGAGCAGGCGTTGCGCGAGTTCCGGATGATCTTCTGCACGCAGCTGACCTTCGATCGCGGCCAGTTGGGTGTCGGCGAGCGAAATCTCGCCAAGGCGGGAAGCGAGCCACGCTACCAGGATGCGCGTCCGCACCAGATCGAAGCGTGCCGCCTGGTCATGCCCGGTGTCGGAAGCTTCCAGCGCAGCCGCGGCTGCGCCCAGAGAAGCAATCGCCTGCTCCTTCGTATCGAACAGCGCGGCCGCTGAGAGCTGCCAGTTGCGCGCCATCGCTTGTTGCCTTGCGCTCATGCTTGCGGCGGCCTCGACGATCCCCCGGAGGCGTTCCGCAACCGCATCAAGCTGTCCTTGATCCATGTCCAGCACTAGATCGGTCAGCTGGGTCGGCAATTGCCGAGTGGTCACGCCGCCCCGTGTGCCGCGATCAAGCGCAGCCTTCGCGTTGCTGAAATCCCGACGAACTGCATGGGCCCCGGCATAGAACTGGTTCTCGAAGCGCCGACCGCTGGCTTCGTAAGACTTGAACTGCGCCAGTGCTTCTTCAATGCGGTCCTGCGCCATCAGCACCACGCCGAGGGTGTAATGCACCGTACCCTTGCCGGGATTGCGTTCGTCGAGCGCGGAGCGCAGGGTGCGCTCTGCAGTCAGGGTATCGTTGGCGAGCGCCCAAGCGTAGAAGCCATAGGTGCTGGTGCCAGGCAGATGATCCGGGTAGAGCTCTGCGAGCAAGCGCCATCGGCGGAGGGTTTCACCGGGCGTGCCCTCAAGTTCCGCCAGAAAGCCTTCGATGCTCAGGCGATCTCTTGGACTGAGCCGCCGCTCAAGCTCAAGCGCCGCCTTGAGCGACTCACGTGCCCCTTCGCGATCTGCGGAATTCCGCAGGATCACACCGCGCTTCATCAGCGCGAGCGCGAACTCGGGGTCCAGACTCAGTGCTTGCTCCAGCAGGGCCAGCGCGTCCTGAAGCCGGTTTTCCTGCTCGGCCCTGACTGCAAGCGTGTACGCCCGCAGTGCATCGATGTTGGGCGTGGCTGCGCGCTCAAGGGGAAGCGATTCCCCTTCGATCTGCTGCACCGCTTCGCCAAGCCTGCCTCGAAGTTCGCGGTTCACCTCATCGACCGAGAGCAGGACCGATTCGATGCTGTTGCCATCGGCCGCGAGCGAAAGGACGGTCGTCTGGTTCTGCGGATCAACCACCTCCGCGGTGAATCGCAGTCGCCCTCCCACCTCCGCCAGTGTGGGTAGCACCAGCGCCCTCGCCTGCTCACGCACGGCAAGCTCGGAACCGATCTGCCTGTCAACCAGGGTGTCATCGGGGTCGCGCTGCATCAGCTCCAGGGCCTGGCGCGTTCTGATGGGTGAGACGAGATTGACGTGTCGGGATTGCTCCAGCCCGATGCGGAAGGCCTGCTCCAAGGAATCATCGAAGCGCGGGTCGCCGGTCAGGTTGCGCAGATCGCCCAGCACCACCCAGTCCCGCTCGGCAAACGCGATCGCCGGCTCAGGCTTGAGGAAATGCCAGGCCGGCAGCGCCACGGCGACGATCAGGGCAATCGCCTCGAAGGCCAACATCACCGGCCGCCGCCACAGCGGCACCTCGCGGTGGGCCTTGCCGCTCCAAGCCGGCGCCTTGAAGGGGGCGATGCCTTCCTCGCCGATCTCGTAGACCGGCACGGCTTCCGCCACGCCCTTGAAGCGGAAGTCGCCGTGCCCTTTCCACTGCACTCGCGACAGCGCCGCACCCAGTTCGCCTTCGGCGCGATGGGCCAGGGTGTAGGCCACGCCTGAGAGCAGGATCTGGCCAGGCAGGGCCATGCCCATCAGACGCGCAGCCACAGGCTTGGCCAGGCCCTCGACCTCCGTGGGCTTGGCCCCCTTGGCGACGTCGGCCTCGTCGTTCTGCCAGGTCATTACCTCGCCCACGTGCAGGCCGATGCGCGCCGACATGTCGACGCCGTGCTCCAGCGAGAACGCGCGGAGGCCGCGCTGGTAGGCGAGTGCGAAGGCCACGGCCTGGATCGGCCGCTCGAACAGGCTCAGGAAACCGTCGGTCTTGTCGATCTCCTGGCCGCGGTGCTCGCGGATCAGGCCGCGCAGCAGGCGGTCATGTGCGCGGATCAGTTCGGTGGCACGCACATCGCCCAGGCGATCGACCAGGGCGGTGGAATCGCAGAGGTCGGTGATGACCACGCTGCGGAGCAGCGCCCGTGCGCCCTCGGGCGCAGGTTCGAAGTCGCTGTCATCCGGTGCAAGCTGGGCGTTCATTCGTTTCGCAGCTCCTCGCACGGCAGCAGCGCGGTCCGCCCCCAGGGGCAGGCGCGCAGCTCAAGCGGGCTCCCGGCCCCGCGCGACGACCCCAGTCTCCCGCCGGGGTCGTTCAGGCGGTCGATTGTGCGGCAGCGCGGTTCAGGGCGCCACGGGCCAGACCGCACCGACCGGATCCAATTCGACCGTGGTCCGCTCGGCGGCGCGGTGGCCGATGCCGCAGATGGCCAGCACGCCTTGCTGCATCGGGTCGAGGCCGAGCGCCTCTTCGATGGGGATCTCGTTGATTGCCGCAGTAATGAAGGCACCCAGCCCGTGCTGGGTAGCGGCGAGGTAGAGGTTCTGCGAGAGGTGGCCGGCTTCGAGCGTGATTGCGCGATAGAGCTTGGGATGGTTGCGGTACTTCCACTGGCTGCGTTCGAAGCGCGCCACCAGGAACACCAGCAGGGGCGCCTGATGGAACCAGTGCTGCCCGGCCACTGCGGTCAGCGCGAAGTCTTTGGGCAACTCGTCGGGTGGACGCAGCAGATCGAGTGCATGCGCGTCCACGCGATAGTGGTGGAGGCCTGGAGCGACGCCGGCAACCCCCTGCGCCAGCACATAGGCTTCGATCGGATGCAGGCCGCCGCCGCTGGGGCTGTTCTTCTTGACGGCGAAGGCGCCGGGCGTGACCTCGGCGCGCGCCTGCTGTCCGAATACGGCATGCAGAAGGCTGGCCGCGGTCTCGACTGTGATCGGTCGCGCCGCATCGAAGTTGCGGCAGGTCACGCGACGTGCGCACAGCGCTTCGAGTGCGCCGGCTTGTGGAGCGGGCAGTGGCGTGTGGGCGCGGGCATCGGCGCGACGCAGATACTCGTCAGGCGGTGGGCCATAGCGCGCCACCATTTCAGCCAGCGAGCGCGGTGCATCGGCGCTCTCGGGCGCGCTTGCATCGACATCACGCCAGCGCGCATGGCGGTGGATGAGGGCGCTGGGGCCGTGCCAGTGGGCGAGGGTCTCGCCGCTGTCGGGCTGCCAGCGCTGAAGCAGGCCCTGATCAAGCCACTGCTGAAGCCGCGTTTCGCCAAGCTTGGCCCCGACCTCGGTAGCTTCCGTCCAGAGCTTTCCGCTGATGCTCATCAGGGCATCGAAGTCGCCGTCGGCCAACTCGAAGGGCGCGTCGTGCAGGGGGCTCAGCACCCGCCAATGTGCCCGTGCACCAAACCCGCTGGTGCTGCCGAACAGCGTGGCCAAGTCGAAGTCGAGCTGTTCGACACGCTCGGAGAACAGCGGCTCAAGTCGGCGGATCAGCATGCTAGGCTCCGGCGCGGCGCAGGGCGCGCATTGTGCCGCCCGAGTGCCGACAGCCACCATCCCCGTCGACCCACTGCGGAGCCTTCCGACCATGTCCAACTGCGTGTTCACTCCTGAAATCACCAACACCCTGCTCGACAAGCTCGGCAGCGACGACGGCTTCCGCGAGCAGTTTCTTGGCAATCCCGCGCTTGCCCTGCACACCCTCGGGGTAAACGTCGACCCCGCACAGGTGCCGACGATTCGGCGGCTGCCCACGAAGGAATCGATTCAGGCCAACCGGGCGGCCTTTGCCTCGAAGCTCGAAGGCCAAGCAGGACTCTTCATTTTCATGGTCGAGTAATCTCGGCGTCGGACCGAACCCGCGGTGCAATCACTGCGGGTCCGGTCCATACGTTGCGACGCTGGTCTGGCACTCAGTCGACAGCCCAGCCGGAGTCGGCGTTGGCCCAGGCCCGCAGCACCGGATCCCGCAGTGCGCTGGCCTCGGCCGTGGACCCACGGGCTTCCGCCATGTCCGCGGCATCCAGGCAGGCCTGATTGCTGTCCATAAGATTCTGGAGCATCAGGCTGTAGCCGAAGCCCCATTCGGAAACCGCTGCCCCACGCGCGGCGCAAAGCTGGCGCGCCAGCTTCTCTGCTTCCACGGGAGCCTCTTCGCGCTTGCGGCGATACTCGCTGCCGAGCCGCTGCAAGCTGTTGGCTGACCGGTAGGATCGGGTGGACGTCCCGCCCGTTTCCCAAGCGATCGCGGCCTGGAGGTCTTCCATCGACGGCAGTACCAATCCCGCCTGACGTTGTCGGACGATTTCGGCGGCCCGCAGCGTAGCGTCTGCCTGCCCCCATCGCGCAGCACGCAGCGCCAGAGCCAGGACGAGGAATTCGGCGGGGCGGTCGGCATGGTCGAGCGCCGCAGTCTTGGCCGCTTCGGAATCGAGCAGTTCGACCAGGGCTTCGATCTCCCGCTCCGAAGGCCGCCGATCCAATGCAGCACGGGCGAGGACCAGTCGAATGCGGTCTGAACCGGGAACCTGCTCGCCGAAGCTGGCCTCCAGCTGGGAAAGCACTTCCAAGGCAGCCTTGCGTTGACCTTGGTCGAGGTGGATCGCAGCACGCCGCACGGCTTTCCAGGTGCGCATCTGCGGTGGTTCAGGGCGCTGGTTGAAGGTGGACGCCGCAAGCGCTTCGGCATACCGACGCTGCACCAACAGCGGATCCACCTGGATGTCGAAGAGTGAGGTCTGGCTTTCGCTGAAGGCGTCCTTCAGCACCGCTTCGACTGCTTCGTTGTTGCCGAGGGCGACCTGCATGCTGGCGAACTGCTGCAGCGAGAAGCTGCGCAGCGGGTTCGGAATACGACTGGCGGTATCGAAGGCTTCCGCGGCGCCCGCAAAATCGTTGCCGAAGTACCACCGCACGACGCCAAGGTTCTGCGGCCCCGCTGGATAATCAGGATAGAGCTGGCTCAGAACAAGCCAGGTCTGCTGCATCGCCTCGTAGCTGCCGAAGAAGCTGGCCAAACCATCGATGCTCATGCGCTCGCGGGCGGAGAGTCGCTCGGGCGCTTGGCGGGCGGCCGCGAGCGAGGCGTCTGCGGCGGAGAACTGGTCCGCGCCCAGATAGAGCCCCGCCAGCTTCCCATGTGCAGCGGCGAATCCCGGGTCGAGTTCTACCGCATGCCGAAGCAGGGCGACGCCCTCCGCCGGCCTCTGCTGTGCCATCTCGCGAAGCGACAGTGAGTACGCCTTCAAGGCTTCGAGATTGCTGGTGGTGACCTTCTCCAGCGGCTCCGAGGTCTCGCTGATGCTCGTCAGCGATTCGCCGAGTGCCTCGCGAAGCTCCTGGGTCACGGCATCCACGGCGGGCAGCAGCTCCTGCAAGCCTTCGGCATCACGCGAATGACTTGCGATGCTTCGCCCATTGAGCGGGTCGATCAGATCGACACTGACGCGAACGCGTTGACCGATCTGGGCCACGCTCGGGGCGAAAACGGCGCGCGCGCCTTCGCGTTGTGCGAGCTGTACGGCTGCATCCCGCAGCAATGGCGCCGAAGGGTCGGCGCCCATGCGGCGCAGCGCGCCCGTCACCTGCAGATCCGAAAACAGATTCACATGCCGCGACTGCTCGATGCCCATGCGAAAGGCGGCGTCCAGTGCGTCATCGAGTCGCTCGTCGCCGGTCAGGTTGCGCACCTGGCTCATCACCACCCAATCGCGCGCGGCAAACGCAATCGCCTGCGTCGGCCGCAGGTAGTCCCAGGCGAACAGGCCCAGGACCAGCAGCGCCACCGCGAACTCGGCGACCAGCACGAACGGGCGTCGCCACAGCGGCACCACGCGCTGGGCCTTGTCGCCCACGTGGGGTGCGCGCAACGGAGCGATGTCGGTCTCGCCGACCTCGTGCACCGTCACCGGCTCGGGCACGCCCTTCAGCGTGTAGTCGCCGTGGCGCCGCCACTGCGGTTGGAAGCCCGCGCTTTCCAGTTCGTCGTGGGCGCGCTGGGCGAGGCCATGCGCTGTGGCCGACATCAGCACCTGCCCCGGCAGGGCAAGCCCCATGAGGCGTGCGGCGACGGGCTTGGCCAGGCCTTCGACTTCGATCGGCTTGGCGCCTCGGGCGATGTCCTCGGCGCTGTTCTGCCAGGCCATGACCTCGCCGACGTGGATGCCCACGCGTGCGCGCAGGGCCTGGCCGGCATCGGTCGCGAGTTCGCGCAGCGCGCGCTGGTAGGCCAGCGCGAAGGCGGCGGCCTGTACCGGGCGCTCGAACATCACCAGGTAGCCGTCGGTCTTGTCGATTTCCTGGCCGGCGTGCTCGTGGATCAAGCGACGGGCCAGGCGGTCGTGCTGGCGGAGAACATCGGCGGCACGCGCGTCGCCCATACGTTCCACCAGCGCAGTCGAGTCGACCAGATCGGCCACCAGCAGAGCGCGCAGCAGCGCGACCGCCTGGCCCTCCTGTTGTCGCCTGGACTCGAGCACGTTGCTCATTCGACCCTGCTATCCCCGCCGGCCTTGGGGCGCCACTGCGGCGCGGCCGGTCGCCGGATTGTGGCCTGAACTCGTGGCGGCTGCCATCGCGGGGGCGGTCGCCAGCAAACTGGACCGCCCCGCAGCAGCCTCAGAGGATGTAGCGGCTCAGGTCCTCGTCCTTCACCAGGGCGCCGAGCTTGGCGTCGACTTCCGCCGCGTCGATGCGCACAGTGTCGCCCTCGCGGTCGGGGGCTTCGAAGGCGATCTGGTCGAGCAGGCGCTCCAGCACCGTGTGCAGCCGGCGGGCGCCGATGTTCTCGCTGCGGGCATTGACCTCATAGGCGATGGCGGCCAGACGTTCGATACCATCGTCGGTGAATTCGAGCTTGACGCCCTCGGTGCCCAGCAGGGCCTGGTACTGGCGGGTCAGCGCCGCCTTGGGCTCGGTGAGGATGCGGCGGAAGTCCTCGCGGGTGAGCGCGGTGAGCTCGACGCGGATCGGGAAGCGGCCCTGCAGCTCGGGGATCAGGTCCGAGGGCTTGGCGAGGTGGAAGGCGCCGGATGCAATAAACAGGATGTGGTCGGTGCGCACCGTGCCGTACTTGGTGTTGACCATCGAGCCCTCGACCAGCGGCAGCAGATCGCGCTGCACGCCCTCGCGGCTGACGTCGGCGCCGTAGCCTTCCGAGCGCTTGGCGACCTTGTCGATCTCGTCGATGAAGACGATGCCGTTCTGCTCGCAGTTCTCGATGGCCTGCTGGCGGACCTCGTCCTCGTTGACCAGCTTGGCGGCTTCCTCTTCGATCAGCTGCGGCCAGGCGGCGCGGATCTTGACGGTCTTCTTCTGCGATTTCTGGCCGCCGATCTGGTTGAACATCTGCCGGATCTGCTGGCCCATGTCCTCCATGCCCGGCGGGGTCATGATGTCGAGGCCGATGTTCAGCTGGGTCTCGATCTCGATCTCGCGCTCGTCCAGCTTGCCCTCGCGCAGCTGCTTGCGCAGCTTCTGGCGGGTGTCGGAATCGCTGCCGCCGTCGTCTGCCATTGGCCAGCCGGAAGGGTCGCGACGGCGCGGAAGCAGGGCGTCGAGGATGCGCTCCTCGGCGCGGTCCTCGGCCTGGCTGCGTACGCGCGTCTTGGCCTGCTCGCGGTGCAGCTTGACCGCCTGGTCGGCGAGGTCGCGGATGATCTGCTCGACGTCCTTGCCGACGTAGCCGACTTCGGTGAAGCGGGTAGCCTCGACCTTGACGAAGGGCGCATTGGCGAGTGCTGCAAGCCGGCGTGCGATCTCGGTCTTGCCGACGCCGGTCGGGCCGATCATCAGGATGTTCTTGGGCGTGACTTCATTGCGCAGGCCCTCGTCCAGCTGCATGCGCCGCCAGCGGTTGCGCAGCGCGATCGCGACCGCGCGCTTGGCCGCGTTCTGGCCGACGATGTAGCGGTCGAGTTCCTGGACGATCTCGCGGGGGGTCATGTTCATTGCGCTTCGATCCGTCGTTGCGGTGTGCGTGGAGGCAGTGAGAGGCAGGCTGGAGGGGGGGGAGGGGATTCGGGATTGGGGACTCGGGATTCGTAAAAGCGGACCGCGGCGAGCTTCTGCCTTGCGCGCTTTCGAATCCCTAATCCCGAATCCCCAATCCCGGGATCCCAACCGAAGCCGTTGCCTACAGCTTTTCCAAGACCACGTTGTGGTTGGTGTAGATACAAATGTCGCCCGCGATCTTCAGCGCGCGGGTGGCGACTTCGGCGGGCGGCAGGTCGGTGGATTCGAGCAGGGCACGGGCCGCGGCGAGCGCGAAGGGGCCGCCGGAGCCGATCGCGATCAGGCCGCCTTCGGGCTCGATGACATCGCCGTTGCCGCTGATGATCAGCGAGGTTTCCTTGTCCGCCACCGCGAGCAGGGCTTCGAGCTTGCCGAGGCGGCGGTCGGTGCGCCAATCCTTGGCCAATTCGACGGCGGCGCGGATCAGCTGGCCGTGCTTCTCCAGCTTGGCCTCGAAGTGCTCGAACAGGGTGAAGGCGTCGGCCGTCGCACCGGCGAAACCAGCGACCACACGGCCGTCGGCGATGCGCCGCACCTTGCGCGCGTTGGCTTTCATGACCGTGTTGCCGAGGGTGACCTGGCCGTCGCCGGCAACGACGACCTCGCTGCCGCGGCGGACGCTGACGATGGTGGTGGCGTGGAAGCTTTCGCGCATGGCGGCCTGCGGCATTCGTGGCGGCGCCGTGGCGCCCGGAATGTCCCTAGCTGGGGGCGCGAGGGCGGGCTTGCAAGCACGGCACGTGGGGACGGCATCGTCCGCGCAGCCACGCAGCCACGCAGCCACGCAGCCACGCAGCCGCGCAGCCACGCAGCCACGCAGCCACGCAGCCACGCAGCCACGCAGCCACGCAGCCACGAATCGAAGCCCGCATAGGGTGGGCCCTGGCCCACCGGAGCTTGACCCTGGCGTCGGTCCGCGCGCTTGTGGTCGCCAGGAACGCGCACGTGGCACACATGGCGCACGACGCGCCAACACCGGCGCAATGCGCTTTTGCGGCGCTCGCCACCACGAAAGGCGTGCGTGGGGCGGTGCGCAGGCCATGGTGGGCCAGGGCCCACCCTATGCACCACCGCGGCTCGAATGCCCGACGTTGTCCCGTTACCCGATTCCCGAATCCCGGCCCTACCGCGGCAAATCGAACACCAGCACCTCGGCGCCCACGCCGTGCGCGATGCGTACCTCGGCTTCGTCCTGCAGCTTCAGCGCATCGCCGGCCTTGAGTGGCTGGCCGTTGACGATGACCTCACCAAGAGCCACATGCACATAGCCGAGGCGGCCGGGCGCGAGCGCCAGCGTCGCGGCCTCATCGCCCTCGAACAGGCCCGCGTACAGGCGCGCGTCCTGACGCACCGTCACCGAGCCTTCGTCGCCGTCCGGACTCATCACCAGGCGCAGGCGGCCGCGCTTCTCCTCGGGCGGGAAAGCGCGCTGCTCATAGCCCGGGGCGCCGCCGGGCGCGGAGGGCAGGATCCAGATCTGCAGGAAATGGGTCTCGCCCGTGGGGTTGTGGTTGAACTCGGCGTGCTGCACGCCGGTGCCGGCGCTCATGCGCTGCACCTCGCCGGGCACGATGCTGGCGCGGTTGCCCATCGAGTCCTCATGGGCCAGCGCGCCGGCAAGCACATAGCTGACGATTTCCATGTCGCGGTGGCCGTGACGGCCGAAGCCGGTGCCGGCGGCGATGCGGTCCTCGTTGATCACCCGCAGCGGGCCGAAATGGACGTGGCGCGGGTCGTGGTAGTCGGCGAACGAGAAGCTGTGGAAGCTCTTCAGCCAGCCGTGGTCGGCGTGGCCGCGGTCTTCGCTGCGTCGCAGGGTGAGCATGGTGGGCCTCCTTGGAGTGTGGCCCGCATTGTCCGCCTGCATTCGCGAGAGACCGAGCCCTTGGCGTACGACGCTGCGTTGCGTGCGGGGAACGGCGCGGGGGCAGAGGTGCGGGCCGATGTTCCGGAGGCGGAGCGCCTCATCGGGATCTCTGATGCCGCAGCTTGACGGGGCGATACGTGCACGCACTTGCGTGTGCGCTGCGGGTGCCTTGGCACGTGGTGTGTGGAGGTTGAACGGGCGCGTGGAGCGGGTGTGCAGGCATGTGCGGGGCAGTGCAAAGGCCATGGTGGGCCAGGGCCCACCCTATGCAACATCGCGCATGTCCGACGCCGTCCCGAACCCGAACCCCGAACCCCGAACCCCGAACCCCGAACCCCGAACCCCGAACCCCGAATCCCGAATCCCGAATCCCGAATCCCGAATCCCGAATCCCGCAAAAGCAAACGGCCCGCGCAAGACGGGCCGTTTGTTGTGCCGCTGCAGCGATGACTCACTCGATATCGAGGAAGCTGCGCAGCTGTTCCGAGCGGCTGGGGTGACGCAGCTTGCGCAGGGCCTTGGCTTCGATCTGGCGGATGCGCTCGCGGGTGACGTCGAACTGCTTGCCGACTTCTTCCAGCGTGTGGTCGGTGTTCATATCGATGCCGAAGCGCATGCGCAGGACCTTGGCCTCGCGCGGCGTCAGGCCGGCGAGCACGTCGCGCACGGTCTCCATGAGGCCGGTGACGGTCGCGTTCTCCATCGGCGACTCGATGCTGGTGTCCTCGATGAAGTCACCCAGGTGGCTGTCTTCGTCGTCGCCGATCGGAGTCTCCATCGAGATGGGCTCCTTGGCGATCTTCAGCACCTTGCGGATCTTGTCCTCGGGCATGTCCATCTTGACCGCCAGCTCTTCCGGCGTGGCCTCGCGGCCCATCTCCTGCAGCATCTGGCGGGAAATGCGGTTGAGCTTGTTGATCGTCTCGATCATGTGCACCGGGATGCGGATGGTGCGGGCCTGGTCGGCGATCGAGCGGGTGATGGCCTGGCGGATCCACCAGGTGGCATAGGTCGAGAACTTGTAGCCGCGGCGGTATTCGAACTTGTCGACCGCCTTCATCAGGCCGATGTTGCCTTCCTGGATCAGGTCGAGGAACTGCAGGCCGCGGTTGGTGTACTTCTTGGCGATCGAGATCACCAGGCGCAGGTTGGCCTCGACCATCTCCTTCTTCGCCTTGCGCGCCTTGGCCTCGCCGATGGCCATGGTGCGGTTGATTTCCTTGATGTCCGACAGCGAGAGCGACAGCGCCTGCTCGAGGCCGGCCATGCGCTCCTGCTCGGCGACCACCTGGTCCTTGACCTCGCGCAGGCCGGACGACCACTTCTGCTTGCGGCGGATCATCTCGTCCGCCCAGGTCAGATCGGTCTCGGCACCGGGGAAGGTGCGCAGGAAATCCTTGCGCGGCATCTTGGCCTGGCGCACGCAGAGGTCGGTGATCGCGCGCTCGTGGCCGCGGATCTCGCCGACCACCTCGCGCAGCTTGCGCACGAAGCCTTCCATCTGCAGCGGGTGCAGCTTCAGCGTGAGGAAGATCTCGGCCATCTCCTCGCGCAGCTTGATGACCTTCTTGTCGGCCGGGCCGACCTTGCCGTGGCCCTTCTGGAACTTGGCGTACAGGCCGCGCAGTTCGTCCATGCGGCGGGCGACTTCGGCTGGGTCCGGGCCGGTGTCGGCGGGGCTGGCGTCGGCGTCGTCCTCGGCGACCTCTTCCTCTTCCTCGTCCTCGACCTCGGCGTCGTCGGCGACGGCCACCGGCTCGGGCACCGGCTCGTCGATGGCATCAAGGAAGCCGACGACGATCTCGTTGAGGCGCTTCTTGCCTTCGAGGTGCTGGTCGTAGTCTTCCAGCAGCATCTGCACGGACCACGGGAAGCTGGCCAGCGCGCCCTGTACCTGCAGCAGGCCTTCCTCGATGCGCTTGGCGATGGCGATTTCGCCCTCGCGCGTCAGCAGCTCGACCGTGCCCATCTCGCGCATGTACATGCGCACGGGGTCGGTGGTGCGGCCGGCTTCGGAATCCAGCGAAGACAGCGCGGCCACGGCTTCTTCCGTCGCGGTGTCGTCGTCGGTGCCGCGCGAGCCTTCGGCCAGCAGCAGCGTTTCGGCATCCGGCGCAACTTCGTGCACCGCGATGCCCATGTCGTTGATCATTCCGATGATGTCTTCGATCTGCTCGGATTCGACGACGTCGTCGGGCAGCAGATCGTTGATTTCGGAATAGGTCAGATAGCCCTGCTCGCGGCCCTTTTGGATGAGCTGCTTGATCTCGGACTGCTGTTCCTGCTTTTCGATGGCCATGCGGCGCCCGGGTTGGATGCGGGTGGAAGTGAACGCGGCAGTATACGCGGCCGAGGGCCTCGCTGCCATGTTTATGAATGCAAAGCGTTTTTTGCTGGGCTGGGGTTCAGGCCCGCGGGGCGAGCCGGCATGCAAGAGCCCTGCCGTCAGCTTTCCAGCCAGAACGTCACCGGCCCGTCGTTCACCAGCGACACCCTCATATGGGCGCCGAACTCGCCGGCTTCAACCCTTGGATGTCGGGCCCGCGCCAGCGCCAGCAACTCGTCGAAACGCTGGCGGCCGAGCGCCGGCGGCGCGGCCGTGCTGAAGCTGGGGCGCAGGCCGCTGCCGGTATCGGCGGCCAGCGTGAACTGCGGCACCAGCAGCAGGCCGCCGCCTGTGTCTTTCAGCGCCAGGTTCATGCGCCCTTCGCTGTCGCTGAACACGCGGTAGCCGAGCAGCTTCTGCAGCAGGCGCTCGACCTGCGGCGCGCCGTCATCAGGCTGCACGCCGATCAGGGCCAGCAGGCCGGCCTCGATGCGGCCGGTGCAGCGGTCGTCGACATCGACGCGCGCTTCGGTGACGCGCTGGATCAGGGCGATCATGCGGAGTGGGCTTCGCGGCGGGCAGGGGCGGCGGACTATCCGGGCTAAACTCCGCGCATGTCCAGCGCTCCCGAACCGCGCGGCCGCGATCGCGCGCTCGCCGCCCTGCTGCACGCCCTGATGCGGATCATCGGCCGCCTGCCGCTGCGCGCGCTGCATGCGATTGGCGCGGTGCTCGGCGACCTCGCCCGGCGTTTCAACAACCGCGAGACCCGGATCGCCCGCCGCAATCTTGAGCTCTGCCTGCCCGAGCTCGACGCCGATGCCCGCGAAGCGCTGCTGGTTGAGGTCATGCGCGATGCCGGCCGCACGCTCACCGAAACCTGTCGGCTGTGGACGCGGCCGCAGGCCGAGAATCTGGGCCTGGTCCGCGAGGTGGCCGGCGAGGATCTGTTCCGCGCGGCGCTGTCCGAAGGGCGCGGCCTGATCGTCTGCGCGCCGCACCTCGGCAACTGGGAGCTGCTGAACCAGTACCTCGCGGCGAACACGCCGGTCTCGATCGTCTACCGGCCGGCGCGCCAGGGCTTCACCGAGCTGCTGCTGCGGCGGGTGCGCCAGCATCCCGGGGTCAGCCAGGTGCGCGCCGAGGCCGCCGGCGTGCGTCAGCTGTTCCGCGATCTCAAGGCCGGCGGCGTGCTGGGCATCCTGCCCGACCAGCAGCCCAAGCAGGGCGAGGGCGAACACGCCCTGTTCTTCGGCGTGCCTGCCTTGACCATGACCCTGGTCTCGCGGCTGCTGGAGCGCACCGAGGCGGCCGTCCTGTTCGCCTATGCCGAACGCCTGCCTGGGGCCCTCGGATTCCGCATGGTGTTCCTGCCCGCGCCCGAGGGCATGGCCGGCAGCGACCGCGCAGCGCTGCAGGCGCTGAACCGCGGCGTCGAGGCCTGCGTGCGCCGTGCGCTCCCGCAGTACCAGTGGGGCTACAAGCGCTTCAGCATGCAGCCGCACGCGCGGCGCAGCGTCTACGACCACGCCGGCGCCGTCGAGCGCGAGTGGTAGGCGCTGCACGCGGTCACAACTGCGGCGCCGGCAGCATCGCAGCGCGCGCATTCATCGAGGTGCGATGTCCATGTCCGAATCCGTTGAGAGTTCCGCTGCGAGCGAAGCGGTCGCGCTGAAGCCGCTGGCGCCGCAGGCGCGCTGGGGTTTCCATCTGGGCTGGGCGATCGCGGCGCTGGTGCCGCTGCTGCCGATCGGTCTGATCTCCGGCGCCAACGATTTCGAGGGTCTGCGTCTGCTGGGCGTCCTGGCAGCGGTGTTCCTCGCCCTGCAGCTCGCCGCCTTCCTGTTCGCCCGCGCCAGCTACCGGCGCACGCGCTATGCGCTCGATGCCGAAGGCCTGCTGATCCAGCGCGGCGTGATCTGGCAGAGCGAAACCCGCGTGCCGCGCTCGCGCGTGCAGCACACCGATCTCAATCGAGGGCCGATCGACCGCTGGCTGGGTCTGGCCGAACTGCGCGTGCACACCGCCGGCACGCGGCTGGCGGCCGTCAGTCTCGGTGGCCTGAGCGAGGACGAAGCGCGCCGCCTGCGCAACGATCTGCTGGGAGAGGACGATGACGCCGTCTGAGCCCGGCCCGCCCGCCGAACGCCTTCAGCCCGACGCGCCGAGGCGTGTGCAGCCGCCGCCGCTGCCGGCGCAACTGCCCACCGCGGGCGAGTCTGGCGCGGTGCTGGGCGAAGCCGGCGAGGCGGCAGTCGCGCGCCTGCGCGCCGAGCATGACCGCCGCCTGCATCCGCTGTCCTGGCTGTTCGTGCTGCTCGGCAGCCTGCGCCAGTTCGCCCTGCCGCTGATCGCCTTCGTGGTCTTCGGCCAGCGCGCCGACGAGGACGAGCTGTGGTTCCAGGCCCTGGGCCTAGCGGCCGGCGTGCTGCTGACCCTGGGCGCAGTGGCGCGCTACTACACCTACCGCTTCCGCATCGAGCGCGGCGTGCTGGTGGTGCGTTCAGGCCTGCTGAGTCGCAACCTGCGGCAGATCCCGCTCACCCGCATCCAGAACGTGGCGCTGAAGCAGGGCCTGCTGCATCGCCTGCTGGGCGTGGCCGAGGTGCGGCTGGAGTCGGCGGTCGGCGGAGGCACGCCCGAGGCGCAGATGCAGGTGCTGTCGCTGGCCGATGCCGCGGCGCTGGAAGCGGTGGTGCAGGCCGCCGCCGAAGCGCAGCCGCTGCCCGCGGCAGACGCGTCCGCAGCGAACGCCTTCGACGCGGTGCCGGTCGCGCGTGCGGATGACGTGCTGCTGCAGCTCGACACGGTCGAGCTGGTCAAGCTGGGGCTCACCTCGAACCGCGGTCTGGTGCTGGGCGCCGTCGGCTTCGGCGCCTTTGCCCAGTTCGGTGGCGATGGCTTCAGCCGCACGATCGCCAACACCGCCGAGGCCGGCGTCGAGTACGCCGGCCAGCTCGGTCTGGGCTGGGCGCAGTGGCTGCTGCTCGGTTTCGTTCTGCTGCTGGCGTTTCTGGCCGTGGCACGCGCGGTGGCGGTGCTGCTGGTGGTGCTGCAGTTCCACGGCTTCCGGCTCGTCGAGAACGCCGGCAGCCTGGGCGTCGAGCAGGGCCTGCTGACCCGCCTGCGCATGCGCGCGCCGCTGGCCAAGATCCAGCGCTGGACCGTGTACGACAGCCTGCTGCACCGCTTCTTCGACCGCCGCAGCGTGCGCGTCGAAACCGCAGCGCTGCAGGCCGTCAACGAACAGCAGGCGCTCTCGGATGTGATTCCAATCGCGCCGCCCGTGCAGATCGATGCACTGATCGAGCGCTGGCTGCCCGCCATCGACTGGGGCCGCTGGACCTGGCAGCCCCTGCACCCGCGCGCCTGGCGCCGCGTGCTGTTCCCCTCACTGCTGTTGATCGGCGGCCTGACCGCGCTGGCGACCCTGCGCTTCGGGGCCTGGGCCCTGCTGCTGCCGGTACTGCTGCTGCCGCTGGCGGTGCTGCGGGCGCGTGGGCTCGCCAAGCGCTGCGGCTGGGTGCTGAGCGACCACGTGCTGGCCTGGCGCAGCGGCTGGCTCGACCGCCACGTGTCCTTCGCCGAAGTACATCGCCTGCAGGGCCTGCGACTGTCGCAGTCGCCCTTCGATCGTTACCACGGCATGGCCACGCTGTATGCCGACACCGCCGGCAGCAGCCCTTTCACCCACCAGCTGGAGCTGCGCTACCTGCCAGAGGCCGAGGCCCGCGCCTTGTTCGCCGAGCTCAGTCGGCGCATCGCGCGGCGGCGGCTGCAGTGGTGAGCCGCTGTGTGTCGCACCGCTTGGCCTTGGTTCGACGCGCGGTGCTGACGGAACCTCGCCAGCAGTAGAGGTTCAGCGACGCTTGAGGCGCTGTTCCAGATCGACTGGCACCACGAACAGGTAGCGCTTCCCCTCACGCGTCTTGTTCAGCAGGCGAAGTGTGTCGGCCATGGCCAGCAGATCCTTGCGCGCAATGTCGTAGGACACGCCGTGCGAGCGCTGGTGCTCCTCGATGACGTAGGCGAAGCGCGGGTGCTTCAAGGCATGTCGCAGCAGGGCGATCTGGCGGAAGTTGAGTTTGCCGGCGAGGCGCGGATTGCGCGTCAGCATCTGCTCGGCTTCGCCGATGTCGCGGACCTTCTCGCGCAGGTAGCCATGCAGCGCGTCCACCGCCTTGCGCACCACGTCCAGCTGATGGATCAGGAAGTAGCTCAGATCGTTGTCGTCTGTCTCGGTGTGAAGATAGGCGCGGCCGTACTGGGCGGGGGCCTGTTTGATGATCTTCGAGATCGAGATGAACTCGGTCAGCCAGTAGCCCTCGCGGGCCATCGCCCAATAAAACAGTGGGCGCGCCGTACGGCCATTGCCATCGCAAAAAGGATGATCGTATCCGAGCATGAAATGCAGCGCGACGGCTTTGACCACCGGATGCAGAAATCCGCCCTGGGCATCCGCTTCCGTTGAGTCGGCGTTGGCAAAGTCGCACAGACGTTGTAGGCGTTCGGGCAATTGCTCTGCCGGGGGCGGCGTATGCAGCACGACATGGCTCAGGTTGTCGACGACCTCGAAGTGCTCGTCCGGGCGACGCAGGCGACCCGCGTGGTCCTCATCGTCAAGCGTGCCCCGCGTAAGCATGCGCTGCAGCTCACACACCATCGAGGGGGTGAGCGGATCGTGCCGATGCTCACGGATGAACTGCATGGCCGCGTAGTTGTTGGCAATCATCCGCTCGCTCCGGTCGCGCGGCTCGCGTCCGGAGCGGATCATCTCGCGCGCAACGTTCTGCGTGGTTGAAGCGCCTTCGAGCTGGCTTGAACTGATCGACTCCTCGATCAGGCTACGGATCAGAAAGGTCTTCTGCTGTTCGCTGTTGGCGATCGCGGGCTCAGCCTGGATCGAGCCGGCGGCATGGCGGTCCAGCCAATGCAACTCCCGCTGCACCTCGCCGGGCAGACCGTACTGGAAGGGCCGGCCGCGCTTGTCGAGCAGGGGTAAGGGCCGAAAACTCTTGCGGCGGGCCAGCTTGATGCCCAGCCACCACTGCTCGTGGCTCAGCCCTTCAGGCGGCTGCAGATGGCGCAGCTTGTCCCAGTGCAGATAGCGGCCTTGGGCGTCGACGTCGATCGACTGGCTGAGCAGACGACTCGCGAGCTCGGGGTCCTGCGCAAGTGTAGCCGTGAGAACTGGCTCGATTCTGGGCGGATCTACCGGCAGCTGCACCTTGATTACCTCCGCTGCTTCAGAGGTTTACGCGGGCAGTCACTATTTCATGCGTGTTTTTGAAAAACAAGCATGAACGCCGCGCGAGCTACTCCCGCCAGAACCCCGGCGTCAGCAGCACCAGCACCGAGAACACCTCCAGACGCCCCATGATCATCGCGAAGGTGCCGAGCCAGACGGCGCCGCTGTTGACCTCGGCGAAGTTGTAGGCGACATCGCCCAGGCCGGGGCCCAGGTTGGTCAGTGTGGCCACGGCGGCGCCGAAGCTGGACAGGATGTCGAGGCCGCTCAGGTTCATCGCCAGCGTCAGCATCACGAACACGAACATGTAGATCGCAAGAAAGCCGCTGACCGACAGCACCACGCTTTCCGAGACTGGCCGGCCGCCCATCTTGACCAGGAACTTGCCCTTGGGATGGACCAGCTGCTTGACCTCGCGGAAGCCCTGGCGCAGCACCATGATCACGCGCGCCACCTTGATGCCCGAGGCGGTGGAGCCCGCGCAGCCGCCGATGAAGGCGAGGCCGACCAGCAGCAGCGGCGAGATGCTGGCCCACTCGCTGAAGCCGACCGTGGCGAAGCCGGTGGTGGTGAGGTTCGACACCACTTGGAAGGTGGCGTGGCGGAGCGACTCGCCGGCCGAGCTGAAGCTGCCGCCGAACCACAGCGCGGCGGCCACGATCAGGCTGGCGCCGAGGATGATGCGCAGGTAGTTCTTGAGCTCGGAGTCGGCGTAGTAAGGCGCCATGGTGGCGCGCCGCCAGGCGATGAAATGCAGGCCGAAGTTCATGCCGCCGATCGCCATGAAGAACACCGCCATCCAGTCGAGCAGGGCGCTGTCCCAGTAGCCGAAGCCGGCGTCATGGGTGGAAAAACCGGCGGTCGAGATCGTCGCCATGGCGTGGCAGACCGCGTCGAACAGCGTCATGCCGCCGACCCAGTAGGCCGCCGCGCAGAGCACGGTCAGGCCGATGTAGACCGCCCACAGCGCCTTGGCGGTTTCGGCGATGCGCGGGGTCAGCTTGGTGTCACGGGTCAGGCCCGCGCTTTCGGCGCGGAACAGCTGGGTGCCACCGATCTTCAGCATCGGCAGGATCGCCACCGAGAGGATCACGATGCCCATGCCGCCGACGAACTGCAGCAGCTGGCGATAGAACAGCACCGAACGCGGCAGCTCGTCGAGGCCGACGATGACCGTGGCGCCGGTGGTGGTGAGCCCACTGGTCGCTTCGAACATGGCCGCGGTGAAGCTGAGGTAGGGCGGCGCGTACATGAAGGGCAGGGCGGAAACGAAGCTCGCCAGCAGCCAGGTCAGGGTGACGATCAGGAAGCCGTCGCGCAGGCGCAGCTGGTAGTTGATGTTGCGCACCGGCAGCCACAGGGCCAGGCCGATCACCGCGGACAGGGCGAAGCTCGACAGGAACACATGGCCGGTGCCATCGCCCCATGCGAAGCCGAGCGCGGCTGGCGGCAGCTTCGACAGCGAGGACACCGCGACGATGATGCCCAGCACGCGCTGGATCGCGAAGACGCGCCGGCTTGCACTCACAGCCAGGTGGCTCCGGCGTGGAACAGGGCGGTCAGCTCGGGCAGGCGGTTCTTGTCGGTGAGGAACACGATCAGGTGATCCTCCGCTTCGATGACCACGTCATGGTGGGCGATGATCAGCTTGTCGCCGCGCACGATGCCGCCGATGGTCGCCGACTCCGGCAGCTTCAGCTCCTCGATCGCGCGACCGATGATGCGCGAGCTGCGGGCGTCGCCGCGGGCGACGACTTCGATCGCTTCGGCGGCGCCGCGACGCAGGCTGTGCACCCGCGCCGGCGCGCCTTCGCGCACATGCGCCAGCAGCGCGCCGAGCGTGATCTGCTGCGGACTGATGGCGATGTCGATGCTGCTGCCCTCGACCAGGTCGGCGTAGGCCGGACGGTTGATCAGCGACATCACCCGCTGGCAACCCATGCGCTTGGCCAGCATGGCCGATAGGATGTTGGCTTCATCGTCGTTGGTCAGCGCGCAGTAGACGTCGGTCTGGTCGATGTTTTCCTCGCGCAGCAGATCCTCGTCGGCGCAGTCGCCGACCAGCACGATCGAGTTGACTAGGTCTTCGGCGATCTTCTTCGCGCGCTCCTTCGAGCGTTCCAGCACCTTCACGCTGAAGCGGCCTTCGAGCGCCTTGGCGAGGTTGCGGCCGATGTTGCCGCCGCCGGCGATGAACACACGCTTGGCCGGGCGGTCGACCCGGCGCAGCTCGCTCATCACCGTGGTGATGTTCTTGCGGTCGGCGAGGAAGAACACTTCGTCGTCGACGTGGATGACCGTGGCCGCGGTCGGCACGATCGGCTTGCCCTGGCGGAAGATCGCGGCGACGCGCGCATCCACGCCGGGCGGCAGGTGGTCGCGCAGCTCGCGGATCTCATGCCCGACCAGCTTGCCCTGCTGCACCGCGCGCACCGCCACCAGCTGGGCGCGGCCATCGGCGAAGTCCAGCACCTGCAGCGCGCCGGGAAACTCGATCAGGCGCTGCACGTGGTGGTAGACCTGCGCCTCCGGGCTGATCGCCACATCCACCGAGGAGCGGTCGCGACGGATGAACTCGGCGGCGCCGAGGTAGTCGCTTTCGCGCAGGCGGGCGATGCGGGTGGGCGTGCGGAACAGCAGGTCGCAGACCCGGCAGGCGACCAGGTTCACTTCGTCGCTGCTGGTGACGGCCACTACCAGGTCGGCGTCTTCGGCGCCGGCGTGGCTCAGCACGCGCGGCAGGCTGGCGTGGCCCTCGACCGTGCGGATGTCGAGGCGTTCGGCCAGCTCGCGCAGGCGCGCGAGATCGGTGTCGACCACGGTGATGTCGTTGTTCTCGGTCGACAGTGCCGCTGCCACCGAGGAGCCGACCTGGCCCGCGCCCAGGATGAGAATTTTCATGCGTGAACCAACGCTCCCCTTCACCTCGGAACATCGCGCTTGATGGCGCTGTCGCGATGCCAGCCGAATGATCGCATGCCCGCGCACGGCGGGCGTCTTCGCTACTCGCGCCAGAAGCCCGGCGTGAGCAGCACCAGCACCGAGAACACCTCCAGCCGGCCCATCAGCATGGCCAGGCTGCCCAGCCAGACCACGGCATCGTTGGCTTCGCCAAAGCTCATGGCCACGCTGCCGAGGCCCGGCCCCGCATTGGTCAGCGTGCCGACCGTGCCGCCAAAGGCCGAGAGGATGTCGAGCCCGGCCGCGTTCATCGCCAGGGTGATCGCGATGAAGCACAGCGCCCACAGGATGAAGAAGCCCGAGACGGAGATCACCGCGCTCTCCGACAGCGGCTTGCCGCCCAGCTTGACCAGGAACTTGCCCTTGGGATGCACCAGCTGCTTGACCTCGCGATAGCCCTGGCGGAACAGCAGCACCGCGCGCGAGACCTTGATGCCGCCCGAGGTCGAGCCCGAACAGCCGCCGATCACCGCCACGCCCAGCACCAGAAGCGGCGCCACGCCGGGCCACTGGGTGAAGTCGGCGGTGAGCAGGCCGGTGGTGGTGATCAGCGAGGTGATCTGGAAGAGGGCATGGCGCAGGGCGGTGCCGGCATCGGCATAGCTGCCGCTGAACCAGAGCAGGGCGGCGACCAGCAGGCTGCTGACGCCGATGATGCGCAGGAAGGCCTGCAGCTCGGAGTCGCTGTAGTAGCCGCTCAGGCTGGCGCGGCGCCAGGCCACGAAGTGCAGGCCGAAGTTCATGCCGCCGATCAGCATGAAGACGATGGCGATGCACTCCAGCAGGGCGCTGTCGAAGTGGGCGAAGCTGGCGTCGTAGTTGGCGAAGCCGCCGGTCGAGAGCGTCGACATCGCGTGGCAGACCGCATCGAACAGGCTCATGCCGGCCACCCAGTAGGCCGCCGCGCAGAGCAGGGTCAGGCCGGCATAGACCGCCCACAGCGACTTCGCGGTTTCGGCCACCCGCGGCGTCATCTGCGAATCGCGATTGAGGCCCGTGCTTTCGGCGCGGAACAGCTGGGTGCCGCCGATCTTCAGCATCGGCAGGATCGCGACCGAGAGGATCACGATGCCCATGCCGCCGATGAAATGCAGCACCTGGCGGTAGAACAGCACCGACTTCGGCAGCTGGTCCAGGCCGCTGATCACCGTCGCACCGGTCGTGGTGAGACCCGATGCCGCCTCGAACATCGCCTGCGCGAAGTCGAGATGCGGCGGCGCGTACATGAAGGGCAGGGCGGACACCGCGCTGGCCAGTACCCAGGTCAGAGTTACGACCAGAAAGCCGTCGCGCAGGCGCAGCTGGTAGTCGGCGCCGCGCACCGGCAGCCACAGCAGCAGCCCGGCGAGCATCGTCGCCGCGAAGCTCGACAGGAAGACGGTCGCCGTGTCTTCGCCCAAGGCCAGCGCCAGCACGGCCGGCGGCAGCTTGGACAGCGAGGTGGAGGCGATGACGATGGCGAAGACGCGCAGGATGGCGCGCGCGCGCGGGCTCATGCGCGCAGCCTCCGCGGCCACGGCATGCGCCGGCCGCAGCCCTCAATTCCCCACCCGACCATGCACGTCGCTCCCGACCCAGGACCATCGCGCCGGTCGGTGGCCCGGGAGGGGCGCGGCCGGAACTGGATGCTGCAGGCGCACATTGTCGCGCCGGCGGCCCCGGGCTTGGCAAGCCCCCGACCAGCAGGCTGTTGAAGAACAGCCTGCTGGCCCGGCCAGGGATGGCCGGGACGACGAAGCAAGCGCGTAAGCGATGGGTTTGTGGTGAGGCGGTACGGACCTGCGCCGGACCGCCGACTTGAAAAACGCCCCGGAAGGGACTCTTTCAACAGAATGCTAGGCGGCTGGCCTCAGCCGCGCATACCAGGCCTCGATCTCGGCCATCCGGGCGTCGGCGCCGAAGCGCTCCAGCGCATAGGCCTGACGCAGCGGCGGCGCGTCCAGCAGCGGGCGCAGGGCGGCTGCCAGGGCCTCCGCATCGCCGATCGGCAGCAGCGGGCGGCCGATCACCTCGGCCAGATGGCGCGCGCCCTCGCTGGCGCTGGCGATCACCGGCAGGCCGCTGCGCATGGCTTCCAGCAGGACGAGGCCGAAGGGCTCGTTGCGGGCCGGGCTGACGAAGACATCAAACGCCGAGAGCCAGTCGGAAGGGCGCTCGACGAAGCCGGGCATCAGCACCTCGGCCGGGGCCGAGGCGCGCAGCGCCTTCCATGCGCTGCCGGCGCCAACCAGGGCCAGCCGCGCGCGCGCCGGGTCCGGCGCCAGCTGCCGCCAGGCATCGAGCAGCACGTCCATGCCCTTGCCCGGCTCGGCGCGGCCGAGCGCGCCGATCAGCACGGTGTTGGCATCCAGGCCCAGCTCGGCGCGCAGGCGTTCGCGGACGCCGGCGTCGAAGCCCGGCGCCTGGGTCCAGTTGTCGATCTGCACGCTGCGCGCACGCAGGGCCGCGGGAATCGCCGGCAGCTGCCAGGGCGCGATCGCGATCAGGCCGTCGAGATCGGCATGCTGCTGCGGCTTGTAGTGGATGTGCAGGGTGGCGACCCGGCGCAGACCGGGCACGCGCAGGCCGCGCAGGGCGCGGCAGCCGCCGCTCAGATGCGCGTGGGCGACGTCCGGGCGCTGCTGCTTCAGCCAGCGCCGCGCCCGCCAGCGCGACAGCCATTCGCCGCAGTCGACCACCTGCACCTTGGGCGAGAGCCGGTGCGCGATCGCATCGGCGCGCGGCTCGAAGGCGCAGTGGCGCAGCAGTACCGTCACCTCGTGGCGTTCGGCCTGCGCGTTGGCCAGTTCGACGGCGTAGCGCTCACTGCCGGCGAAGCGGCGGGTCAGCAGCAGGTGGGCGATGCGCATCAGCCGTCCTTGCCTGGGCGCAGCTCGATGCCGAGGTCGCGCAGCTTGCGGTACAGATGCGTACGCTCCATGCCGACCGCCTTGGCCAGCTTGCCGACGCTGCCTTCGCACTGCTCCAGCCAGTGCAGCAGGTAGGCCCGCTCGAACTGGTCGCGGGCTTCGCGCAGCGGCTGCGAGAAGTCGGCGCGGAAGCCGCCCTCGTCGCCGCTGGCGGCACTGGCCGCAGGCGCCGCCGCAGGGCGACGACCGAGCGCGGATTCCACCTCGCCGGCCTCGATCTGCTCGTCGCCGCCCAGCACCAGCAGGCGCTGCACCAGCGCGCGCAACTCGCGCAGGTTCCCTGGCCAGGTGTGCGCGGCGAGGCGCGCCGCAGCCGACTCGCTGAAGCGGCGCGGCGGCAGGCGGTCACGGCTGACGAAGTGCTCGGCCAGGGCCTGTGCCTGCGTCAGCACATCGGCGCCGCGCTCGCGCAGCGGCGGCACCCGCAGCGGCAGCACGTTGAGCTGGTAGTAGAGGTCCTCGCGGAGCCGTTGGCCCGCAAGTTCGGCTTCCAGATCGCGACTGCTGGCGGCGATCACGCGTGCGCGCAGCGGCACCGGCTGGCGGCCGCCGACGCGCAGCAGCTCGCGGCGCTCGAGCACGCTGGACAGGCGCAGCTGCAGCTCGGGGCCGAGCTCGGTCAGCTCGTCGAGATACAGGGTGCCACCTTCGGCGCGTTCGATCAGGCCGGGCACGCTGCCGGCCTCACCCTCGGAACCGAACAGCGTCGCCGCGGCGGCCTCGTCAGCGATCGCGGCACCGGCGACGGTGACGAAGGGCTGGCCGGCGCGCCCCGAGTGCTCGTGCATCCAGCGGGCCAGCCCTTCCTTGCCGGTGCCGGCTTCGCCGAGCAACAGCACCGGCGCATCGACGCCGGCCAGGCGCTCAAGCTGCGCGCGCAGGCGCTGCATGACCGCCGACTCGCCCAGCGGTGCGACCGACGGACTGAGCTGGCGACGCAGGGCCTGGTTGTCGGCGCGCAGGCGCTGGGCCTCCAGCGCACGCTCCAGGGTGATCAGCAGCTTGGCCAGGGTCACCGGCTTCTCGATGAAGTCGTAGGCGCCCAGCCGCGTGGCCTCGACCGCGGTCTCGATGGTGCCGTGGCCGGACATCATCACCACCGGCGTGTCGTCGCCGGCGGTCTTCCACTCGCGCAGCAGGGCGATGCCGTCGGTACCGGGCATCCAGATGTCGAGCAGCACGGCATCGAAGCGCCCCTCGCCGCGTGCCGCGCGCGCGGCCTCGGCGTGCTCGGCGGTCGCTACCGCATAGCCCTCGTCCTCCAGCACTTCGGACAGCAGCTGACGGATATCGGGCTCGTCATCGACCACGAGCAGGCGGGCATTGGGCATGGACGGACTTCCTGCGGAGCGTCGCCAAGAGCGCAGGGCGGACGCGAAGCCTGCAAGCATAGCGGCAGGTCGGGTGCGCGTGTCGCGCAGCAACGCTGGCGAATGACGCGAGCATCAAGTCGAAGCCCACACCGTGTGATCGCGGTTTTCCGCCCCTTCGTCCGCGCGTTCGCCTCTGCCTCTGCGTTCGCGTCATCGACGCTTGGTGCGCCACAGGCGCACCCTATGCGGATCGGGGCTGTGGCTTCGATCGGGCGAAGGCGTCTCTCTTGGTCGTAGGGTGCGCGTGTCGCGCACCAAAGCTGGCGGATGACGCAAGAGCCACGCCGAAGCTCACACGTGATCGCGGTTTTCCGCCCCTTCGTCCGCGCGTTCGCCTCTGCCTCTGCGTTCGCGTCATCGACGCTTGGTGCGCCACAGGCGCACCCTATGCGGATCGGGGCTGTGGCTTCGATCGGGCGAAGGCGTCTCTCTTGGTCGTAGGGTGCGCGTGTCGCGCACCAAAGCTGGCGGATGACGCAAGAGCCACGCCGAAGCTCACACGTGATCGCGGTTTTCCGCGTCCGCGTTCGCCTCCGCCCCAGCGCTCACCGGTGCGCCGCAGGCGCGCCCTATGCGGATCGGTGCTGAGGTTTGGATCCGGCCATAGCGGTTCCCGTCGTCGTGGACTGCGACCTTTCGATCGCCCCCAAGGCGTCCGCCACGCGCATCCGCAGTGCGCCCGTCCAGCGCTCGCCTGGCTCCAGCCGGATCGGCTCGAAGATGCGGCCCGGCTCGATGCACAGGAAGGACTCGCTGCAGTCGGCGCCGAGATCGGTCAACGCCGCTGCGCCCTCGCGCCCCGGATTCCAGACCACCCAATCGGCAAAGCCCGCGGACTCGATCGCGAGGGTCTGAGCGCCGCACTCCAGCCAGAGCGCCTGCGAACCCGCATCCCTCGTCGCCCCCGCGAAGGCGGGGGCCCAGGGAAGGCTCGCCTCCGTCGTCGACGCCTTGAAGCCCCACCTGCGCGGGGATGACGAATTCGAGCTCCGCGCTGCGGCGATGGGGTTCGCAGGTCTGCATTCGGCAGGCGGGGTGACTGCGGCACCACGGTAGATGCGGTCCAGCGGCGGTGCGGGAAACAGCGCTGCGTGCCCCGAGGGCGGATGCCAGTCGCCGTCCTCTTCGAAACCGCAGTCAGCCAGGCCCCGCACGCGCGTCTGCCCGAGTGCACAGGCGAAGTAGCTGTGCAGGGCGCAGCTGAACTCGAAGGCGCGCTCATCGCGACTTTCGACTTCCAGCGCCAAGCTCAGCGCATCGCGCGCGATCCCGGCGTGCAGGCGCAGGGCGAAGCGGTGCGGCCACAGCGTGCGCGTGGCCTCCGAATCGGTGAGCTCCAGCAGCAGTCGATCCGCGTGGTGTTCGCGCAGCTGCCAGCCCTGCGTGCGCGCAAAGCCGTGGCGCGCAAAGGGCCCGCGCGCATTGAACTGCGGAAAGATCACCGGCACGCCGCCGCGGATCGCAGCTCGACCGTCGAACACGGCGCGTGGGCTGAGGAACAGACGCTCGCGTCCACCGGCCTGCCAGCGCAGCAGCTGGCCGCCGAACAGGCTGAACTCGGCTGAGTCCCCGTCGTGCTGGATGCGCAGGGTTTCCATGCTCGCCTCAGCGCGCGTTCGACGTGCGCGTCGACAGCGCGCCCAACCACAGCGCCAGCAGGGCGAACAGCAGCACCGACAGGAAGCTCGAGTACACCGCGTAGTGGGTGTTGAGCGGGAACAGCAGGGTGAGCAGGGCGAGGCTGACCGGCCACGCGCGCAGGCGCGCATCGGCCGACGCCGCGCGCAGCGCGCGCAGGCCCAGCGCCACGGCGAACAACCAGCACAGCAGCCCCAGCGCGCCGGTTTCGCTCAGGATCTCCAGCACGATCTGGTGGGCGTGGAAGGCGCCCTGCTCGCCGCGCTCGCCCTCGAAGACGAAGCGGTCGTCGCTGGGCGCATGTTCCGGGTAGGCGTAGCGATAGCCGCGCACGCCGACGCCATTGACCGGATGCGCCGCGATCATCGACAGCGCGGCGCGCCAGATCGGCAGACGGAAGGACAGCGCGTGATCCAGCGCCTCGGGATCACCACTGAGCGCCGCGGCACTGCGGTCGACGCGTTCGGCGAAGCGCTCCGAGCTGTGGTGCAGGGCGAACCCCGCGCCCAGCAGCAGCGCGCAGGCCACCGTCAGCGCGGCCAGCCGCTGCGACAGGCGCGGCAGCATGAACCACAGCAGCAGGACCAGCACGCCGGCATAGCTTAGCCAGGCCGCACGCGCGCCGGCCAGCCCGATCACCACCGCCAGCGCCAGCGCCGACAGCGCGAAGCCGCGCCAGCCGAAGCGCCGCTGCGCCGCCACCAGCAGCAGCGGCGACAGCGCCGCCATCACCGCGCCGAGCTTCAGATCGTCGTCGCCGAAAATGCCGCTCAATCGATCCACGCGATTGGCGCCGCCCAGCGAGACGCCGGCCACGGCCTGGATCAGGGCATCTATGGTCCACACCGCCACCAGCAGGGCCAGGCCGCGCAGGGCGAAGGTCGCGCGCCCCGGCTGCGCCAGCCCGTGCTGGGCGTACAGCAGGACGGGCAGGAAGCGCAGATCGGCGGCGACTTCGGTCCAGCTCTTGTCGGGCGCGATCGAATCGAAGGCCGAAAGCAGCTCGGGCAGCCAGTAGCCAAGGAAGAGCAGGGCGGCGAGGCGCTGCATCGGCTCGGCACCCGCGCGGAACAGCCCCGGCACGTGTCTGAGGCCCAGCAGCGCCATCACCAGCAGCGGCAGCTCGTAGCTGCGCGAGAACGGCAGCAGGGCGAACACCGCGAGCAGCCACAGCGCCGGCGCCTGCGCGCGTGCGGCCGCGAGATGGGCGCGCAGGCCGCCGTCGCTCATCCGCGTGCGGCCGCGAGTTCGGCGTAGAGATCCAGCGTGGCCTGCTGCATGTCGGCGAGGCGGTAGCCCTCGAAGGGCGCGACCGGCACGGGCGAGGCCAGCAGGCGCTGGGCGGCATCGAGCAGGGCGGCGCCATCTCCCAAGGGCACCGCGCCGGCCGGATACAGTTCGCGCAGCAGCTCACCGACACCGCCGTGCTCGAAGCCCAGCACCGGCACGCCCATGTGCAGGGCCTCAATGACCGTGCGGCCGAAGGCCTCGGGTTTGCTGGAGAGCTGCAGGACCAGATCGCTGATCGCATACACCTCGGCCACGTCGGCGCGCGGCGGGGTGATCGCCAGTCGATCCTCGACGCCGGCCGCACGCGCCTGCGTGCGCAGCCCGGACAGATAGCGCTGGCGCCCGGCCTCGTCGGCACCGAGCAGCAGCAGGCGCGCATCGACGCCGCGCGCGACCAGGCCCGCCAGCAGTTCGATCGCCTGCGCGTGGCCCTTCAGCCGCGTGCCGCGGCCCGGCAGGGTCAGCAGACGGCCGCCGGCCAGCTGCGGATGGCTGCGCAGCAAGTCCTCGCGCCAGGCCGGTGTGGGCTGGTGCCCGCGCGGAAAGGCGTCGGGCTCGATGCCGCGCGGAATCACCACGTAGCGCTCGTCCGGCACCTGCGGATAGTGCTGGCGCAGATAGTCGCGCACCGTGCGCGACACGCAGATCACGCGGTCGCCGCGCGCCATGATCGCGCTGTATCGGCCCGGCGAGTTCAGCCCATGGGCGGTGGTGATGAAGATCGGCCGCGGCCGCAGCCCGATCATCGCCGCCAGCGCCATCCACGCCGGCAGCCGCGAGCGCGCGTGCACGATGTCCGGCTTGACCTCGCGGATCAGCCAGCGCAGCGCGAAGATCCGCGCCGGCGTGGCCAGCGACTTGGCGCCGATCTTCAGCTCGATGTGGCTGCTGCGTTCCTTCTCCAGCTGCGCCACCAGCCGGCCGCCGCCGCTCACCACCCACGAGCGATGTCCGTTGGCGACGAGCGCACGCCCGATCTCCAGCGTCGAACGCTCGACGCCGCCGGCATCCAGCCGCGGCAGCAGCTGCAGCACGGTCAGGCGCTTCGGGCCCGCGGGCTCTTCGATGGGCTCGTCGGGCAGCGGCTGCCCGGGGTCGGCTTCAAGCATGGCGGGCGATTCGCGCTCGGGCGTGCGGAGGGAGAGGGTGGAGGCACGCACGGCTCGCAGGTGCGAGGGTCGCCGCGCGGTAGCACGATTGACCCGCATTCATCGGCATGCGGGTGCGCGTTACCGAGCAGCCGTGGCGCGGGGAAGACAGCAGGTGCAGCGGCAAGGCGCGGAGCGAACGTGGGCGCGAGGCCCGAGGCCTCAGCCCTTCAGCACGTAGTGCGCACCGCAGTAGGGACACGTCGCCTCGCCCTTGGCCTCGACGGCCAGGTAGACCTTGGGGTGCGAGTTCCACAGCGACATGCCCGGCATCGGGCAGGACAGCGGCAGATCCGCCCGGGTCACCTCGTAGCGGTTCTGGGCGTTGGCGGGGATCACGCGGTCGGAGGTGATGGCGGGCATGGTGTGAAGGCGCGATGGGGCGGAGGGGTGCAGTTTAGCGCGGCGGCGGACGGAAGCCGCTGAAGGTTCGACCGACTGCGGGCGCTATCGTCGGAATCCGATCCTTCTGCACGCTGCCTCCCTCGCGCTCCGGAGATTCACTCGGGCTCGAAGCCGTTCCCGAAGAGGCTGAGCAAGTCGACTGTGAATGCGTAGGCTGCGCCTGTCTCTGCTGCCTGCATCGGAGCACCGACCAGCAGGGTTTCGCCGCTGAGGGCGAGGGCAGCGCCAAAGCTGTTGGGGTTCGGACTGCCGCCGGTGCTGAGGGCGCCGGTTTGCGACCACGTGTCGCCGGTGCGCCGAAAGCGTGCGATTGGCGCGGTGGTGGACTGGCTCAAGCGCGGGCCAGCTATCGCGGCGTAGTCGCCCAGCAGCTGTACTGCGCTGCCGAAGTAATGCGTGCCCGCCCACGGTGTGGGGAGGGTCGCCTGCAGCTGCCAGGCGCCACCCGTGAGGGCGTAGACAAAGCCCCGGCCATAGCCTGAGGTCACCAGCGGTGCGCCTACCAGAACGCTGCTGCCGGAGATCGCTACCGCGCTGCCGAAGCCATCGCCGGCGACCAGGCTCGTCGGCACCAGCTTGGCCTGCTGCGACCAGAGATTGCCGCTGCGCGCGAAGACGAAGGCCGAGCCGGAGTTGGCCCCGCGGTCGTCGTCGTAGGGCACCCCCACGACGAGACGCTCACCGGTCTCGGACAGCTCCAGCGCCTGACCGAACTCGTCGCTTGTCGCAGCGCTGTCACCCGCGCTCAGCCGGGCCTGCTGGGCGAACTGCAGGGCTGCATGCGAGCGCGCATAAACGTAGACCACTCCGGCATCACCCGCGCCGGCGAGATCCTTGAAAGGAGCGCCAATCGCCAGGGTGGTGGACGAGGCGCCCCGGCGCATCGAGAGCGTCTGGCCGAAGCGATCGCCCGTGGCGCCATCCTCGGCGAGGAGCTTCTCGCTGGCGGCGAAGGGGCTGCCGGCAGCGGCACGCTCGAACACATGCACGGCGCCGCGCGAGGCGTTGTCGATGCGCGCTCCCACTGCAATCAGGTCGCCGGCCACGGCCACCGCGCTGCCGAACTGGTCGCCGGTGGTCAGGGTGGTGTCGGGATTGAGCAGCCGCTGCTGCAGGGTCCAGGCGCCGTCAATCTTTCGGAAGACATAGGCAGCGCCGGCGTTCAGGCCATTCTCGTTGCCTGCATAGGGGGCGCCGACGACCGCCGTATCGCCGTCGATCGCCACGGACGCCCCGAAGCGATGGCCTTCGCCGGGGTCTCCTGGCAGCAGTGGCGTGTCGGCGCCGTGGGCCTGAGCTGTTGCGAGGACGAGCAGCAGCAGCGGGGCGTGGCGGTACAGTCGGAAGAGGATCACGGGCGTTCTCGGGCAGAGCCACTCCTGCGTGGCTTCCCGGGAAACGTGGATTGCCTGGGGAAGCGGACAGGGCCCGAGACCTGCGGCCTTCAGCGCTGTTGGGTGATCCCCGACGCAGGGTAGCCCTGGGTCGACGCAGATCGGGCCGGCGCTGCGCTGCGTGTGCGCCTACGGCGGCATCGAGTTCGGCCGAAGAAGATTGACCACGGCAGCACCATGCTTGGCATGCACCGAAGCGCGGAAGGAACCTGATCTGACATCGGCTCATCGCTCACCTTTCTGCGTGTGCCGCTGCGTGTGCACTGCCAGGATGGCCGCCCACCGTCGTGGAGCAAGCGGGAGCGGTAGGCAACAGATGGCACCGCGATGACCCTGGTGACGCCATGCCCCCGATCGTTGTACGCCTCCGTTGCCCGGGAAGCCCTGCCTCCGCCTGCCGATCCCGCGCGCAGGCCGGACGGTTCAAACCTTGACGTTCATCGCGCGCCCCGGCGCCGCGGTACCGTCCCGTCGAAGCGCCCACGCCATGCCGAAAGCCGCCAGCAAACCCGCCATCGATCTCAAGCGCGTTCTCGGTGTGGTGCTCTGAACTGCGCGTCGATAACGGACAGCAGCTCGTTGTTGGAATGAAGGTCGATCGCTGCGTACAGTGTCATCGCCGTCTCCGATTGCTGCTCGACATGAGCCATCCAGGTTCCGCACCTTGGACTGTCCTGTCGGCAGTCGGAGGCGGCGCGATGAGACTTCAGGGCAATTCTTCAGACTGCCCTCTGGCGGGGTTCGCCCCCGGGGTCCCACTCCGCCGCGTTGCGCTCGGCGCCGCTGCCCGAAACAGGTCCGTTCCGTCGGGGTAGCTGTGCTTTTCGGGAACAGCCTGCAGGGGGACATGGGGGCTGGTAGGTGTGTCCGAAGTCCAGGCTTGGCCCCTTGGGTTTGATCCCTTGGGCTCTCGCCGCTAATCGAGCATTGGTATTCCTTTTTTTGAACTCTTGGAGCTTTTTCGATGAATGCGAAATCACTGACCACCGGCATCGCCGCAGGCATCGTGGGTGCCGCCGCTCAGGTGGGCGTGGCCCACGCCGTCCACATCAACCCGGCCGGTTCGGGCCAGGCTCTGATCTACCCGTACTACACCGTGAACAAGGGCAACAGCACGCTGGTGTCGGTGGTGAACAGCACCGACCAGACCAAGGCTGTGAAAGTCCGCTTTCTGGAGGGCCGGAACTCGGAAGAGGTCATCGAGTTCAATCTGTACCTGTCGCCGTTCGACGTGTGGACCGCCGCCATCGTCTCTGACGGCCCGGAAGGCACCGTTCCGAACGCTGCACCGCCTGCTCGCCTCGTCACCAGCGACAGCTCCTGCACAGTACCCGCGATCCCGGCGGCGGGTGTGAACTTCATGAATTTCCTGTACACCAGCGGCGACCAGAAGGTGACTGGGCCTTGGGAGTTGAGCCGCACGCGCGAAGGCCACCTCGAGATCATCGAGATGGGCGTGCTGAGCGCTGACGGCAGCTTCGCCAACGCCGCTGCGCACAGCGCGGGGGGCGTGCCGGCGAACTGCGCTGTGCTCACCAGCGCTTGGTCGTATATCGGGACAGGCACCTGGCTCAACAACGCCAGCGCCCAGATCGAACCGCCGTCGGGCGGGCTGTCCGGTGGCGCCGAGATCGTCAACCCGGGCAATGGCACCAACCTCAGCTACAGCGCCGACGCCATCGATGGCTTCTTCGTCTCCTCTGCCGCCAACCTGCACACCGCGCCCGGCTCGGACCTGCCCAGCCTGGCGCAGGCGCAGAGCAACGATGCCGGTGACGCCACCGCCATCGTCTTCAACGACGGCGTTCTGACCCCCTTTCCGTTCACGGGCGCCGGCGCCGGCCTGCGCGCGGTCTCGGCTCTGTTCATGCAGAGGGACATCTACAGCGAGTTCGCCAGCCGCAGCTCGGCCAACCTGTCGGCGGAGTCGGAGTGGGTCATCACCTTCCCGACCAAACATCTGCATCTTCGTCAGGCTCAGCCCGCACGTCTGCCGTTCCGCTCCTCGTACAACATCGCCAATGGTGGTGCGTGTGAGATCGTGCAGACTGCTTTCTGGGACCGCGAAGGGGCCGCTCCCCGCGGCGATGGCGGCATCCCGCTCCCCCTCGCCCCCCCCAGGCCCCAGCCCCGACTGTGCTTTGCCGCTCAGGTGGTGACGTTCAATCAGACCAACATCGGTGACTACCTGAGCGGCGGCAACCGTTCGGGTGTGCTCGGCGCGTACTACGCTCGCAACCTCTCGACGAGCCTCTTTCCGGAAGGCTTCGCTCGCATCCGCCTGGGCGAGCAGGATCCGCAGTCGTTCCTGCAGAACTTCCTGCCGCTGGCCACGCCGACCGCCACCCATCAGAACACCATCGCTCTGGTGGGTCTGCCGGTCACCGGGTTCTGGGTGGCCAGCTACGCGGGTACGGGCACTCCGGGCGTGCTGGCCAACTACTCCATCGTGCACAAGCATCGCGCCGATCGCCTGATTGAAAGCGTCTCCACCCAGATCGTTCCGTTGCCGCAGCAGACCTTCATTACAAGCCCCGTGTGGCGCCCGCAGGTCGCCCCGCCTTGAGGCAACACGGATCAGGCCCCTGCTGGCCTTGAGCAGTGGTGGCGAGTCCGGCACCTGTCCGGACTCGCTTGCGCTGGATCAAGCATCGCGCGCTCGATCCACGGGCGCGCCCTTCATGGCGCGCGACGACGCTGAAATCCTCCACGTTGCGTTGAGGCCACCACGTCGCGCCGCCCGCGATCCTCCGCTGCCACAGCGGCGTGCAGAGTCGCGCCAGCAATAGTCCGTGATGCTTCAAAACCCGTGCACAGGAAGCCCGAAGCCAACTCGGCTACGCTCTGCACCCTCGGGAAACGCAAGGACGCCGACAGGCATGACCATGGATGCTGCAATCGAGATCCGCGCGCTGGGCAAGACCTACGACAGCGGCCACGTCGCGCTGAAGGATGTCTCGCTGTCGATCCGCCGCGGCGAGATCTTCGCCCTGCTGGGGCCCAACGGCGCCGGCAAGACCACCCTGATCGGCATCGTCTGCGGCACCGTCCGCGCCAGCTCCGGCCAGGTCATCGCCAACGGCTTCGATATCCAGCGGGACTACCGTGCGGCGCGCGCCTGCATCGGCCTGGTGCCGCAGGAGCTGGCCACTGAGACTTTCGAGACGGTGTGGGCGGCGCTGCGCTTCTCGCGCGGCCTGTTCGGCAAGCCGCACGATCCCGCCTTCCTCGAACAGCTGCTGCGCGACCTCTCGCTCTGGGACAAGCGCGACGCCAAGATCATGAGCCTGTCCGGCGGCATGAAGCGCCGCGTGCTGATCGCAAAGGCTCTCGCGCACGAGCCGCAGATCCTGTTTCTGGACGAGCCGACCGCGGGCGTGGATGTCGAGCTGCGGCGCGACATGTGGCGGCTGGTCGGCGGCCTGCGCGAGCGCGGGGTGACCATCATCCTCACCACCCACTACATCGAGGAGGCCGAGCAGATGGCCGACCGCATCGGGGTGATCAGCCGCGGCGAGCTGCTGCTGGTCGAGGACAAGCACACCCTGATGCGCAAGCTCGGCCGCAAGCAGCTGACGCTCAGCCTGAGCGAGCGCATCGAGTCGATTCCGGAAGCGTTGTCCGACCTGCCGCTGGAGCTCGCCCGCGACGGCGAGGCCCTGGTCTACACCTTCGACTCGCAGGGCGAGCGCAGCGGCATCGCCACCCTGCTGCGCCGCCTGCAGGACGCCGGCATCGGCTTCCGCGACCTGCACACCGAGGAATCCTCGCTGGAGGACATCTTCGTCAACCTGCTCAAGGCCCCGCGATGAACCTCTACGCCATCCGCGCCATCTACCGTTTTGAGATGGCGCGCACCTTCCGCACCCTGGGCGAAAGCCTGGCCGCGCCGGTGCTGACCACTTCGCTGTACTTCATCGTGTTCGGCGCCGCCATCGGCTCGCGCATGGGCGATGTCGACGGGGTGAGCTATGCCGCCTTCATCATCCCCGGCCTGATCATGCTGTCCCTGCTCAACGAGAGCATCTCCAACGCCAGCTTCGGCATCTACATGCCCAAGTGGTCGGGGACGATCTACGAGCTGCTGTCGGCGCCGGTCTCGGTGACCGAGGTCGTGCTCGGCTACGTCGGCGCGGCCACCACCAAATCGCTGATGATCGGCCTGCTGATCCTTGCCACCGCGCGCTTCTTCGTGCCCTATTCGATCGAGCACCCGCTGTGGATGCTGTTCTTCCTGGTGATGACGGCGGCCAGTTTCTCGCTGTTCGGCTTCCTGATCGGCCTGTGGGCGAACGACTGGCAGAAGCTGCAGGTGATCCCGCTGATGGTGATGACCCCGCTGACCTTCCTCGGCGGCGCCTTCTACTCGATCAGCATGCTGCCGCCGTTCTGGCAGACCGTGTCCCTGTTCAACCCCGTCGTCTACCTGATCTCCGGCATGCGCTGGGCCTTCTACGGCCAGTCCGACGTGGCCCCCATGCTTTCGGCCGCGATGATCGGCCTGTTCTTCCTCGTCTGCCTGGGCGCTGTGACCTACATCTTCCGCAGCGGGTGGCGGCTGCGGAGTTGAGGCAAGCTCGCGTACTCAGGGCTGCAGCGGCGTCGGCGCTGGCGCGGCGATGGGCGCATCCAGCCGCACCACCAGATAGGGAAGGAAGAACTGCGTCACCGGGCCGACGCCGAGTGCGAACACCACGGTGCCGATGCCGACAGTGCCGCCCAGTGCGACGCCGGCCGCGAGCACCGTGAGTTCGATCAGGGTGCGCACCCGCCTGATCGACCAACCGCTGCGGCGGGCCAAGCCGGTCATCAGGCCATCGCGTGGCCCCGGGCCCAACTGCGCGCCCACATACAGCGCGGTGGCGAAGCCGCAGGCCAGCACGCCGCCCAGCATGAAGGCGATCTGCAGGGCCCAGCCTGATGGCGCGCCGAGCAAGGCCAGGTTGATGTCGGCGAAAGGCCCCAGCAGCAGCGTGTTCGCCAGCGTGCCCAGGCCCGGCATCTGGCGCAGCGGAATCCAGGCCAGCAGAACGGCCAGCGACGCGATCACGATCACGGTACCCAGCGACAGCGGCACGTGCAGCGCGACGCCGAGGTGGAAGACATCCCAGGGCGAGGCGCCCAGCGCGCCCTTCACCATCAGCGCGATCGCCACGCCGTACAGCCACAGCCCCAGCAGCAGCCGGAGCAGACGCTGCGGCAGATGGCGCGCCTTGAGTTGATCGATCGGGCCGAGGTTGGCCAGGGGGGTAACGGGCGTGGTGGTTTTCATGGCGCCACGATCCCGATAATTGGCCCTTCAATACAGAGCCAATTCTGCGATAGTGGCCCCATGCATCGATCTCTGAGTCCAGAACGCATCGCGGCCCTTGTCGGCGACTTCCCGCGCGCTCCGGCCTACCGTGGCCTCTGCCTTGCGCTGCAGGAGCGCATCGGCGACGGACGCATTCCGCTTGGCTGTCGCCTGCCCAGTGAGCGCACGGTGGCGCCGGTGTTGGGCGTCTCTCGCAATACCGTGACCCGCGCCTACGCGGATCTGGTGAGCGCAGGGTTCGCCATCGCCAGGCAAGGCTCCGGCACCTTTGCCGCAGTGCCAGTGGACCGCCGCCGAGCGCATGATCATGTGCTGCATCCGCTGGGCAGCGGACAGTCTGCCGAGGGCGCGATCGATCTCAACTGCGCGGCGGGTTCTGCGACGCCGGGCGTCGCCGCCGCCTACGAGCGTGCGCTGGCTGCGCTGCCTGCCTACCTGTCCAGCGATGGCTATCTGCCCTCGGGGCTGCCCGTGCTGCGCGCACTCATCGCCGACACCTACTCGAAGCGTGGTCTGCCGACCCGCGCCGAACAGATCGTCATCACCAGCGGCGCGCTGGCGGCCATCGGCATCGTGGTGCGGGCGCTGTCGCGTCCGGGCGACCGCATCGCGGTGGAGTCGCCGGTGTACTCGAACGCGATCGAAGCACTGCGGCTGGGCGGCGGACGCTTGGTCAGCGCGCCCATGGGCGACGCGCTCGGCGCGGAGGGATGGGATATCGACGCCATCGATGCCACCTTGCGGCAGACCTCTCCGCGCCTCGCGTACCTGATTCCCGACTTTCAGAACCCCACCGGCTTTCTGATGGCCAACCCGATGCGTGCGGACTACGCGCGTGCCTTGCACGGCACGCGCACGACAGCCATCGTCGACGAAACACTGCAGCCGATCCTGCTGTCGGATGTGCCGATGCCCGCGCCGTTTGCCTGCCACTCGAGTGATGCCATCACCGTCGGCAGCGTCTCGAAGATGTACTGGGGTGGCCTGCGCGTGGGTTGGCTGCGGGTGTCGCCTGAGCTCGTCCCGCGCCTGATCCGGGCACGCGTGCAGAGCGACCTCGGGAGTTCGCTGTTCGACCAATTGGTGGTCGCCGAACTGCTGCAGTCGCCCGAAATTCTGCAGCTTCGACGCGAGCAGCTGCGCCGCCGCCGCGATCTGCTGGTGCAGGCACTGCGCGAACACCTGCCGGAGTGGCGCCTGCGCGTGCCCGAGGGAGGGCTGTGCCTGTGGGTGCAGCTGCCGCGGGGCAGTGCGACCCGCTTGGCCGCTGATGCCGAGCGCGAGCATGTTCACGTGGCGCCGGGCCCGATGTTCAACGTCGAAGGCGGCTCCGACGCGTGGCTTCGGATTCCGTATGCGAAACCGGAGGCCGAGCTGACACAGGCGGTTGAGCGGCTGGCGCGGACGTGGCGCAGCCTTGCTCCTGAATCCCCACGCCAGCGCAGGGCAACGCGACTGCTGATTGCCTAGGGGGGAATGAAGGCTGGGTGCGCGGCGATCGTGCGCACGCAAGAGCGTGAGCGTGAGCGAGATCCGTCCGCTGTATCGGCCGCCTCCGCAGCGAGTGGCGGCTGCGGAGTTGAGCGCAGGCCGTGCCGAACAGGGAGAGGCGTGCCGAGGCCCGAGGCGCGCCGCTCAGCCCGGCTGCGCAGGCAGACGCACCATCCGATGCATCAGGTGCTCCAGCGTAGCCACCAGATCACCGCCGCAGCGGCCCATGTGCACGGGCGAGGTCTGGATGATCGCGCTGCGCTGCGCGGTGAGCCAATGGAAGCGCGTGCGCAGCGGCAGCAGGCCGATCGGCGCCGCGGCTTCACCGCCGCGGCAGATCGCCGGGATGGCCTCCAGATGCCGGCAGACCAGCGCCATGTCGATGGCCGGGTCGAGCGCGCGCAGGCGGGCTTCGTCCACCTCGATGCGCGCCTGCAGAAACCCGGCGGCCTCGCAGGACAGGATCACGCCGACGTTGATGAACTCCTCGCGCTCCACGCGCGGCACCACGCGGATCACCGCGTAGTCGTAGAGTTCATGCGCGCGCACGGATCGCCTCCTGCACGAAGCCCTGGCGCTCGGCCAGCCGGCGGCTCAAGTAGTCCACGTAGGCCGCGCGCTGGGTGTGCGGATCGCCGAAGTCCTGCGCGCCTTGCAGCCACGCATCGGGCACCTGCGCCACCACCTCGGCGATCACATCGCCCTGCAGGCGCTGCGCCATGTCCGCATCGACCTCCGCAATGGCGGACGCCGCGCGCAGCAGCACGTGATCGCGAATCAAGGGGAAGGGCTTGCCGGCCTGCGCCGTGTCGCCATCCCAGCCGTGATGGAAGTACAGCGCCGCGCCGTGATCGATCAGGAACAGCCGACGGTGCCAGACCATCAGGTTCGGGTTGCGCGCCGTGCGGTCGAGGTTGTGGATATAGGCATCGAACCAGACGATGCGCGAGGCCAGCTCCGCATCGGGCTGCTCGGCCACCGGATCGAAGTTGATCGCCCCGGGCAGGTAGTCCATGCCCAGGTTGAGCCCGGCGCTGGCGCGAATCAGATCCTGGATCTCCGGATCGGCCTCGGTGCGCGCCAGCTCCGCGTCCAGATCCATCAGCACGATCTCCGGCACCGGCAAGCCCAGCGCCCGCGCCAGCCCACCCGCAATGACCTCAGCCACCAGCGCCTTCGGCCCCTGACCCGCGCCACGGAACTTGAGCACGTACAGCCCCTCGTCCTCGCCCTCGACCACAGCGGGCATCGAACCGCCTTCGCGGAGGGGGGTGATGTAGCGGTTGGCGGCGAGGTGGCGTAGGGGCATTGGGGGAGCGTTGCGGTCGGTCTTTGTGCGGCGATAACGCGGGTGGGCGTGCGATTCGAAAACCGAATGGCGCTTCGGTACTCCTGATTAGTGTCGAACCTCAGTGCGCAACGCTGGCCCGGAAACCAAAAACCCCAGCAACGTCAATCCATTAAGCAAGATTCGCACTGTCGGACTCCGAGGCTCGCCGTTGGTGCGCGAAACTTAGACGGCTCAGAATCACGAAAGCCAAGCGCTGCGGGAGCCTCGACGCCAAAGCGCTCCTGTCATCAACTGAGGTTCGACACTAATCAGGTCGGTACTTGCCTGACTGCAATAGAAGGAAGTAAGGGTGACTGCCGAGCTTTCGATTCTCGCGCTGAAGCAATGGGTTGGCTACGCCCCTTATCCGCCTCCTTCTCACTTTCTCAAATAAAGTCTTTGAACGATGGCGTTCTGCAACTCAGTCCGAAAATCACCTAACAGCCTGAGAACCTTGGTGCTTGCCTCGCCGAGCAAATCAGAGCTAATCGGCTCTGGTTCTCCGTGGGCAATCGCGTTTCTGGTTTTAAGGAGGCTGCGATCAATAAACTGACGGCTTAGCTCAAAGTGCGCGCCCATCTGAACGCCAACATTGAAGCAAATTGAATCCATTACAGTCGAAGAAAGATTAGATTCAGCCTGAATCTCGAAAAGCTTCGGCTTCCTGTAGCGCTCAGCTTGGTTAAAGAGCAAGAAATCCACAACTTGGGCATACTGCTGCAGCTTGCCTGAAAGGGCTGCGCTCTGCATCGACGATGCGCACGCAATAGCCACGAAATTAGTGCGCAACTCATCAAAAGAATGACGCTGCCGAGAGACATACTCCAAATAGTATGTCGCGCACTTCTTCACTCCGCCCTCCCAATGCGCATAGACAAGGACGAAAGCTGCCCTTGCAGAATGACCTGAAAAGCTAGCACGGCCTTCACTCACGCCGCTACATAAATTGTTCAGCTCTTTAGTTCGCCATGCCAGCTCACCATCAATAGCATCGAGGACTTCTTGAGAGGTGCGAAGCTTCATATCGAGAATAGCTCTCGCCCTAAGCTCAGCGTTTCCCCCAGTCGCGCGGAGGCTCTTTTACCCACGCTAGTGATCTGCGCGGAATAACTCTCCCAAAGTGTGGCATGCGCTTGCTGGATAGCTTTCTCCGAAATTGACGCAGTTCCGAGCTGGACATTTGCACCCAGCCCAAGGGCGACAACTTCAAACGCGGCTAGCAAGAAGGGGCCGACACTTCGCGGAGGCTGATGGTCGAACTTTAGTCGCCTAAACGCGTTCTCCCCTAGTGCGCTGTTAAGTAGCTCAAATGCCTTCTTGAAAACGGCGGTCGCCACTGCGCGGTCGAAGGAGGGGTCGTTTGCGAGCTCCAGAAGTCGCTCTGTAAGGAAGTTGTGAAGATCGTCGATCTGGCGCGCTTCAGTCGGATCCAAGTCCTTCAAGGCTAGGAAGCGTACAACCAACTCAGTATCAAATTGCTCTTCGCGCTGCCTGTCCGTTAATGGAAGCACCGCTGTGAAGTTATCATCGCATGCTAGTGACGCGATCCACTCGTAGAAGCCGCCGCCGGCCATAAGGAGCAAGCAGTTGCGGACTTCCTGCGGCGTCGCAGCAGTGCCGCCCGTATTTAGGCGATCGAAGAGCTCAAACTTTGCCTCTTTGTCACTCTTGCTCGCCAGCACGATATTGATATCGACACGCGCACGTCGAATCAGCAGCTTGACTTCTCCGGGCAGCTCTTCAGCCCCCTCGGCCTTGGAAGCATCCCAAACCTTGCCTTTCAGTTTTGGCAGGTATTTTGTAGCAGTGAGTGCCAGCTGAGGCTTAAGTGAGCCGTCCTTTCCTTTGAGCTCTCCAAACAACTCGAGCAGCGTAGAGATTCGCTGCAGACCATCAATCAACTCCCATTTCCCACTCGGCTGCTGCGAAACAAATACCGGCGGAATTGGCAGGCCAAGCAGGAGAGACTCGACCAATCGAGATTTCTGAAAATCGGTCCATCGGAAAAATCGCTGAAAATCAGGATGGATATCAATCTCCCCATCCTTATAGAGTGATAACAACTCACCGACGGACATCGAATATCGGTCAGTTGCGATCTGTTTCGACGCTTCTGCAATTTGCGCTTCTAAAGTCACCCCTGTTCTCCTCTCTCTATAGCGCGCTCATATCAATGCGAAGGACCACCGCTATTGGGTTCTGTTCTTAATATGTATCGGTGACCCTGGCCCGAGCGATGCAGCGCCACCACAACTGCGTGGCAGATTGTTGATCCTGACGACACTCAGCCTCACCTCAACACCCCCACCATCGGATGCCGCGCACTCGCCGCATCCAACACCACGCGCCGCACCTCCAGCCCCTGCGCTTCCACCGGACAGCGCTGCAGGGCCTGAGCGTAGTCGTCTTCAGTGCCCTCGCCCACCTGCAGGCCCAGCGGTGAAGGCAGGCGCATGCCGACGAAGTTGCGGCCGTCGCCGGTCGCCGCTTTGATCCAGCCGATATAGGTCACCACGCCCGCGGGCGCATCGAAGCGCAGGCCCAGGCTGCCCTCGTTCGGCACCTGGTAGCCGCTGCCGCCGCCGGCGTAGTTCCAGCAGCGGATGGCGTTGAACTGCTGCTCGCCGCCGCGCACGACTTCGCAGAAGTAGAACCAGCGCTGGCGCGACTGCAGGTCGACGATGTCCCATTCGGTGTCGTTGCCCGTGATCGATCCGAACTCGGCCTTCAGGATGCCGGGAATGTAGTCGTCCGGCGTGGCGGGCTGCTCGACCTGTCCGAAGTAGGTGGTCAGGGCATTGAAGCTCTGCTGGCACTTGGTCTGTGACTTGTGCCAGCAGTCCACGCCGTAGCGGCCGATGACATAGCCGCGCTCAGACAGGGGCACGGCCTCCAGCCGCTGCTGCTTGACCTGCGTGTACGGCGTGCACCCCGACACGGCCACCAGCGCGAGCGCTGCGCCGAACACACGACTGCTTCGGATCTTCATGTTGCCCCCTGATTCGAGCTCGCATAGAAGTCCATGCGCTGGCGGGCGTCAAGACAGGTCCCGGGTCGAAGTGGGGCCGATCTGCTAGCAGCGGGCGGACCTGTTGAGCTGGGGACGGGCCGGGTTCACGTTCCAATTTTCGGCATGGGCCAAGCCCCGAAAGGGCGACCGATTGCCTCGTGTTCTTCCTATTCCTGGTCTGGCGCCAGCCTCGCTTGCTCGCCACTCCGACGCGCTGCGTGCCCAACCCGGCGGCCTTGAGCAGCCCAGCCTCACGCCCTCTTCAACGCCTGCCCCAAATCCCCCAGCAGATCCTCGATGTGCTCGATGCCGATGCACAGGCGCACGGTGTCGGGGGTGACGCCGGTCTTGTCCAGCTCGGCCGGTGACAGCTGGCGATGAGTCGTTGATGCCGGATGCGTGGCCAGCGACTTGGCGTCGCCGATGTTCACCAGTCGAGTGAACAGCTGCAGGGCATCCAGAAAGCGCGCGCCGGCTTCGATGCCGCCGGGCAGTCCGAAGGTGAGCAGGCCGGAGGCGCCGCGCGGCAGGTACTTCTTCGCCAGCGCGTGCTCGGGGTGGTCGGGCAGGCCGGCGTAGTTCACCCAGGCCACCTTCGGGTGCTGCTGCAGGTACCGCGCGACGGCCAGGGTGTTCTGGTTGATGCGGTCCATGCGCAGGTGCAGGGTCTCGATGCCCTGCAGGATCAGGAAGGCGTTGAAGGGCGACAGCGCCGCACCGGTGTTGCGCAGCGGCACCACGCGGGCGCGGCCGATGTAGGCGGCGGGGCCCAGCGCCTCGGTGTAGACCACGCCGTGGTAGCTGACGTCGGGCTCGTTGAGGCGCGGGAAGCGGGCCCGGTGCTCGGCCCAGGGGAAGCGGCCCGAGTCGACGATGGCGCCGCCGATGCTGTTGCCGTGGCCGCCCAGATACTTGGTCAGCGAGTGCACGACGATGTCGGCGCCGTGCTCGATCGGCCGCAGCAGATAGGGCGAGGGCACGGTGTTGTCGACGATCAGCGGCACGCCGTGGTCGTGCGCGACTTTCGCGACTGCCTCGATATCGGTGATGTTGCCGCGCGGGTTGCCGACCGACTCCACGAACACCGCCTTGGTGCGCGCGTCGATGAGCTTGGCGAAGGCATCCGGCTCGCGGTAGTCGGCGAAGCGGGTCTCGATGCCGAACTGCGGCAGGGTGTGGGCGAACAGGTTGTAGGTGCCGCCGTAGAGCGCGCTCGACGAGACGATGTTGTCGCCGGCTTCGGCGATCGTCTGGATCGCATAGGTGATCGCGGCTTGGCCCGAAGCCAGCGCCAGCGCGGCGATGCCGCCTTCGAGCGCGGCCACGCGCTGCTCCAGCACGTCGGTGGTCGGATTCATGATCCGCGTGTAGATGTTGCCCGGCACCTTCAGGTCGAACAGGTCGGCGGCGTGCTGGGTGCTGTCGAAGGCGTAGGCCACGGTCTGGTAGATCGGCACCGCCACCGCGCGGGTGGTCGGGTCTGGCGTGTAGCCGCCGTGCACCGCAATCGTTTCGGGCTTCCAGTTCTGGGGGCTCTGGCTCATGCGGGCGGCGTCCGTGGGCGAAGGGCCCTCGAAGCTATGCGAGGCGTTGCGACTACGCCGGCATATGGCGCGGCTTGCTCCGCGACGGACTAAGCCTGCGATGGCCGCATCATCAGGAATCGCAGCGTCCGGAAACGACGAAGGCGGCCCGAGGGCCGCCTTCGTTCGAACCGCGATGCCGAAGCGCTTACTCGGCGGCTTTCAGCGCGCCCTCAAGACCGATCGAGATCTTGATGTCGTCGCCCACGGCCGGCACGCCGTAGTTCATGCCGAAGTCCGAGCGCTTGATGGTGGCGGTGGCGTTGAAGCCCACCCACGGTACCTTGCGCATCGGGTGCTCGCCGATCTTGTTGACGGTCACGTCCAGGGTCACCGGCTTGGTCACGCCGAGCAGGGTCAGGTTGCCGGCCACGGCCAGCTTGCCTTCACCGTTCTGGGTCACGCCGGTGGTTTCGAACGTCATCGCCGGGTGCTGCTCGACGTTGAAGAAGTCCTGGTTCTTGAGGTGCTTGTTCAGGCCCTCGTGGCGCATGTCGACGGTGCTGGTGTCGATGCTGGCGCTGACGGTCGAATTGGCGAGGTTCTCCGGGTCGACCTTGAGGTCGATGTCGAACTGGGTGAAGTCGCCGTACATGTCGGAGAAGCCGAGGTGGTTGACGTAGAACCACACGCGGGTGTGCGAGAGATCGATCTCGACCGGCTGCGGGGCGGCGAAGGCGGGGGCGGCGAAGCTGGCGGCAAGCAGGGCGGCGGCGATGGGCTTCAGCATGGGCGGTGTTCCTCGTGGAGAAGGCGCGGGCGCGCCGGTGGGCGAACGCGCCGCGAAGCGACGCGATGGGGCGGGGAGGGGAGAGCGCTTACAGCACCTGGCAGGCTTCGTCGAAGGGCAGGCGCGGGCTGCGCGGGAACAGCTTGTCGGCGTCGCCATAGCCCAAGTTGACCAGCACATTGCTGCGCCAGCCGGTGTCCTTGAAGAAGGTGGAATCGACCAGGGCGTTGTCGAAGCCGGACATCGGGCCGGTATCGAGGCCGAGAGCACGCGCGGCCAGGATCAGGTAGGCGACCTGCAGCGTGCCGTTGCGGAAGGCGGTGGTCTCGGCGACCTGGGCGCTGCCGGTGAACCAGCTGCGCGCGTCGGTGTGCGGAAACAGGTAGGGCAGCTTGTCGTAGAACTTCGGGTCGTTGGCGATGATGACGGTGACCGGTGCCGCCATGGTCTTCTCAAGGTTGCCGGCCGACAGTGCGGGCTTGAGCTTTTCCTTGGCCGCCTTCGACTGCACGAACACGAAGCGCGCCGGCGAGCAGTTGGCGCTGGTCGGCGCCATCTTCACCAGATCGTAGAGCTGCTGCAGCAGGGCGGGCTCGATGGCGCGGTCCTGCCAGCCGTTGTGGGTGCGGGCCTTGAGGAAGAGCTGGTCGAGGGCGGTGCTGTCGATCGCGGTCATGCGGGGACTCCGGAAGCGATGAGGGGAATCGCGCGGCCATCGCCGCGTTTTCACGATCGTAAAGGCTAGGGCGGCCGGGGTCAGGGCCCTGTGAGCACGCTGCGAAGTCTAGGGACATCGCTGCCGTGGAATAATCCGGGCCCGACGCAACGCTGCGTTGCAGAGCCGGGGCCCACAGCATGCATCCGACGCTGGCTCCGGCCTGGGTCCTGACCGATGGCGCCACCGGCAACCGCAAGCCCGCGCTGGCGCTGGCTGAGTCCCTGGGCATCGAGCCCTACGAGTGGACGCTGCAGACCCGCGCGCCCTGGCGCTGGCTGGCGCCGCGCTGGCTGCCAGGCCGCGGCGACGTGTTCGCCGCGGGTTTCGAGCAGGCGCTGCGCGAGGCGCCGCCGCGGCTGGCGATCGGCTGTGGCCGCCAGGGCGCGCTGGCGACGCGCTGGCTGAAGCGCCATGTGCCCGGCTGCAAGGCCGTGCAGATCCTCGATCCGCGGATCGACCTGCGGCACTGGGACGCGGTGCTGGCGCCGGCGCACGACGGGCTGGAGGGGGCGAATGTCCTGGGCTTCACCGGTGGCCTGCACGGCGTCGATGGGCCGACGCTGGCGCGGGCGCGAATCGCCCATGCCGAGCTGTCGCGGCTGCCCTCGCCGCGCACGGTCGTGCTGCTGGGTGGCCCGCATTCCTCCTTCGATCTGGACCGCGGGCTGTGGCTGCGGCTGTGCACGATCCTGCACCACTGGCAGGCCCGCGACGGCGGCAGCCTGCTGGTCAGCAGCTCGCGGCGCACGCCGGCCTGGCTGCGCGAGGCCGCGCGCAAGGATCTGGGCGATCTGCCCGGCCTGCAGTGGCACGGCGAGGCCGATGGCCCCAACCCCTATGGCGGCCTGCTGGCCTGGGCCGAGCGCATCGTGGTCACCCCGGACTCGGCCAATATGCTGTCCGAGGCCTGTGCCACGGCGGTTCCAGTGCTGGTGCCGGCGCTCAAGCCGGTGCGCGGCAAGCTGGGCGCGCTGTACCGCGATCTGCTCGAACGCGGCCGGGTGCGACCGCTCAAGCTGGACTACCAGGCCTGGGATGTTCTGCCGCTGCGCGAAACCGCGCGGATCAGCGCGGAACTGCGGGCGCTGCTGTCTGCCAACCCGGTCACGTCAGGGGCCGCCAAAGCGGGCTCGAACTTAAAGTAGTTTCGAGTTTGCGCAGGCAAGCGCATGTTTCCCGGCGCGTTTGCCCGCGAATCGTCAGAACCTGTTCAGAAAACCCCAATGCAGACAGGGGTTTAGCCGCGTTTTCGCTCCGGAATTTTCTTGACACCCCCAAACCCCGCGCTTAGTGTGGGCAACCGTAGAAAAAACGGGCTTTTTGTGGGGTTCGGTGGGGAATGTTTCAGGGCGAGACCGCTATCACGATCGACGACAAGGGCCGGCTGGCGGTGCCCACCGCCTACCGCGAGCTCGTCGTGCGCGAGTGTGCGAACCGCCTGGTCGTCACCTACAACCCCTATGAGCAGGGCTGCCTGTGGCTGTATCCGGTCGCGGCCTGGGAACAGGTGCGCGACCAGGTCAACGCCCTGCCGAACGCCAAGAAGGTGCATCGCGCCCTGCAGCTGAAGCTGGTGGGCGCGGCCACTTTCGTCGACGTCGATGCGAACGGGCGCCTGCTGCTGCCGGCCAGCCATCGCAACGCCGCCGGCATCGAGAAGAAGGCCGTCCTGCTGGGCATGGGCGGCAAGTTCGAACTCTGGAGCGAGCAGGCGCACCTCGCGCAGATCCGTCAGACCATCGGGGAAGACGAGATCAGCGACGCCATGCTCGACCTCACGCTGTAGCCGGGGAGGACTCGGGCGATGCGCAACGATGCGCCGCCGGCCGACCACATCCCGGTGCTGTATGCGCAGGTCATGGAAGGTCTGCGGGTGGTCAAGGACGGCACCTATCTGGACGGCACCTTTGGCCGCGGCGGACACGCGCGCGGGGTGCTGGCCCAGCTGGGGCCGGCCGGCCGACTGCTGTTGATGGACAAGGACCCGCAGGCGATCGCCTGCGCCGAAGCCGAGTTCGCGGGCGATCCGCGGGTGGCGATCCGGCGCGGCAGCTTCGCGGGTCTGGCGGAGTGGGAGGCCACGGCCAATGGGCTGGATGGCGTGCTGCTGGACCTCGGGGTGTCCTCGCCCCAGCTGGACCAGGCCGAGCGCGGCTTCAGCTTCATGCAGGACGGGCCGCTCGACATGCGCATGGATCCGGACTCCGGTGAAAGCGCGGCGGAGTTCCTGGCGCGGGCCACCGAGACGGAGATCGCGGATGTGCTGTGGGCCTACGGCGAAGAGCGGATGAGCCGGCGCATTGCGCGGGCCATCGTCGCGCGCCGGCCCGAAGCCCTGCTGACCCGGACCGCCGAGCTGGCCGACCTGGTGCGTGCCTGCATCGGTCGCGGCGAGCCCGGCAAGCACCCCGCCACACGTACGTTCCAGGCCTTGCGGATCTATCTGAACCGCGAGCTGGACGATCTGGTTACAGGGCTGGCGGCCGCCCTTTCCCGGCTGAAACCGGGGGGGCGGCTTGCCGTTATCAGCTTCCACTCGCTGGAGGACCGCCAGGTCAAGCAGTTCATGCATGCACTGGCCAAGCCGGCGCCCGGCAACCGGCGCCTGCCGGTGGCCGCCGAGTTCAAGCCGACGCTCGCCCTGATCGGTGGCGCCCTCCGCGCCGAGGCCGACGAACTCGCGAGCAACCCGCGCGCCCGCAGCGCGGTGCTGCGCGTGGCGGAGAGGCTCGCATGAACCTGCGCGTGCTGATCGGGCTGCCGCTGGTGGTGGGCATCGTGCTGAGCGGCATCGCCCTGGTGGAGTCGCGCCACGAGCATCGCCTGCTGTTCGCCGAGCTGACCCGGCTGGAGGCCCAGCGCGACGAGCTGAACATCGAGTTCGGCCGCCTGCAGCTGGAGCAGGCGACCTGGGGCGAAACCTTCCGCATCGAGCGCGTGGCCCGCGAGCAGCTCGGCATGCGCTCGCCCGAGCCGGTGGAGATCCAGGTGGTGCGCCAGTGAGCAAGTCGCGCCGGCCCGCACCGAACCTGCGCATGCGCCTGAACCTGCTGGCGGCGGGCCTGGCCTGCTGCGGCGTGCTGCTGGTCGCGCGCGCGGCCGACATGCAGCTGCTGCGCGCCGAGTTCTACCAGCAGAAGGGCGAGCAGTACCACCTGCGCGAGCTGCCGGTGCCGACCTCGCGCGGGATGATCACCGACCGCAACGGCGAGCCGCTGGCGGTGTCGACGCCGGTCGCTTCGCTGTGGGCGAACCCCAAGGAGCTGTCGCTGCACCCGCAGCGCATCCCCGAGCTGGCGGCCGCCCTCGGTATCGACGCCGCCACGCTGCAGCAGCGGGTGGCGGAGCGCGCCGACCGCGAGTTCCTGTTCCTGCGGCGGCAGATGAACCCGGACGATGCCGACCTGGTGATGGCGCTGGAGATCCCCGGCGTGCACAACCGCCGCGAGTTCCGCCGCTTCTATCCGATGGGCGAGATCGCGGCCCATGTGCTGGGCTTCACCAATATCGACGACGTTGGCCAGGAGGGACTGGAGCTCGCTTTCAACGACTGGCTGAGCGGCACCCCCGGCAGCAAGCGGGTGGTGCGCGACCGCCGCGGTCGGCCGATCGACGTCGACCTGCTGGCCGCCGCCGAGCCGGGTCGTGACCTCGCGCTTTCGATCGACCGGCGCCTGCAGCACGTCGCCTACCGCGAGCTGCGGCGGGCGCTGGAGGAAAACCAGGCGGCCTCGGGCACGGTGGTGATCACCGACGTGCCGACCGGCGAAGTGCTGGCGATGGTCAACCTGCCGACCTACAACCCGAATACCCGCGAGGGGGCGGACCCGTCCTCGCGGCGCAACCGCGCGCTGACCGACGTGTTCGAGCCGGGCTCGGTGATCAAGGTGTTCACCGTGGCCGCGGCGCTCGAGACCGGGCGCTGGAAGCCCGACACCCTGATCGAGACCAGCCCGGGCTACATGCCGCTGGCCCGCCACACGATCCGCGACATCCGCAACTTCGGCACGGTCAGCCCGACCCGCCTGCTGACCAAGTCCTCCAACATCGCTGCGGTCAAGCTGGCCCTGGACATGCCCAACGAGCATTTCCACGACCTGCTGCGCCGCTTCGGCTTCGGCGAGCTGACCGGCGCCGGCTTCCCCGGCGAGCAGGCCGGCGTGCTGATGGAGCCGCGCCGCTGGGGCGTGCTGGAGAAGGCCACGATCTCGTACGGCTATGGGCTGTCCACCAATGCCCTGCAGATCGCCCAGGCCTATGCGGCGATCGGCAACGGTGGCGTGTGGATGCCGCCGACCTTCGTGCGCGGCGGTGCCGGCGAAGGCCGTTCGGTGATCGATCCGCAGCTGGCGCGGACGCTGATGGACATGCTGGAGACCGTCACCGGGCCGGAGGGCAGCGCGACCCGCGCCCGCGTGTCCGGCTACCGCGTCGCCGGCAAGACCGGCACCTCGCGGCGCTCGGTGCCCGGTGGCTACGAGAAGCGCTACATCAGCATGTTCGCCGGCCTGGTGCCGGCCTCGAATCCGCGCCTGTCGATGGTGGTGGTGATCAACGATCCCGACCCCCAGCAGCACTTCGGCGGCCTGGTCGCCGCACCGGTGTTCGGTCGGGTGATGGCCGATGCCCTGCGCATCCTCGACGTGCCGCCGGACGACATCCAGCAGTGGTACGTGTCGACGCCGATCCAGGCGCCGGCGCTGCTGCCGGGCGAGCTGCCGCTGGAGGCAGAAGGCGCGATCGAGCCCACGCCCGATGCGGGGGTCGCGCAGTGAGCCCGCGCCTGCCGCCGCTCAGCCTGCAGGAGCTGCTGCCCGAATGCAGCGACCTGCCCGAGCTCAGCCTGAGCGGGCTGCGCCTGGACAGCCGCGCGGTCGAACCGGGCGAGGGCTTCGTCGCGCTCGCCGGCGCACGCACGCACGGTCTGCTGCATGCCGCCGAAGCGGTGCGGCGCGGCGCCGTGGTGGTGCTGTCCGAACCTTTCGAGGGTGCCGCGCCGCTGCTGCCGGTGCCCCTGCTGGTCGTGCCCGGCCTGCGGGAGCGACTGCCGCAGCTGGCGCAGGCCCTGTATGCCGCCCCCACGCTGGGGCTGGAGCTGGTCGGGGTCACCGGCACCAACGGCAAGACCTCGACCGTGCAGCTGAGCGCGCAGGCGCTGCAGCTGCTGGGCCGCGTCGCCGGCAGCATCGGCACCCTGGGCGCCGGCCTGCACGGCCAGCTGGTGGCGCACGAACGCACCACGCCCGACGTGCTCGAAGTGCATCGCCTGCTCGCCACGCTCAGCCTTGCCGGGGCCCAGGTGGTGGCGATGGAAGTGTCCTCGCATGCGCTCGACCAGGGCCGCGTCGCCGGCCTGCAGTTCGACGTGGCGGTGTTCACCAACCTGAGTCGCGACCACCTCGACTACCACGGCACCATGGCCGCCTACGCCGCCGCCAAGGCCAGCCTGTTCGCCTGGGACAGCCTGCGCGCCGCGGTGATCAATCTCGACGACACGCAGGGCGCGCTGATCGCGGCCGGACTGCCCGAGCGCGTCGACCTGATCGGCTTCAGCGCGCTGGGTGCCGGCAATGCGGTGCTGCGCGCCGGCGATGTCGCGCTCGACGCCGCCGGCCTGCACTTCCACCTGCAGTACGGAGTCGAGTCGGTGCGCATCGATTCGCCCCTGCTCGGTCGTTTCAACGTCGACAACCTGCTGGCCGTGGCCGGCGTGCTGCTGGCGCTCGGCGTCGACTTCGCCCGCGTCGCCGCCCTGCTGCCGCGGCTGGAGCCGATTCCCGGACGCATGAACCGTCTGGGCGGCAGCGCCGCTCAGCCGCTGGTGGTGGTCGATTACGCCCACACCCCGGATGGCCTGGAGCAGGCCCTGTCCAGCCTGCGCCAGCACACCGCCGGCCGCCTGCTCTGCGTGTTCGGCTGCGGCGGCGATCGCGATCGCGGCAAGCGCCCGCAGATGGCGGCGATCGCCGGCCGCCTGGCCGATCAGGTGATCGTCACCGACGACAATCCGCGCAGCGAGGATGGCGAGGCCATCGTCGCCGACATCCTGGCCGGCTTCGCGCCGGGCGCGGCCGTCGAGGTCGAACGCGACCGCGCGGCGGCGATCCGCGCGGCGATCCGTGCCGCCGGTCCGGCCGATACCGTGCTGGTCGCCGGCAAGGGCCACGAGACCTACCAGGAAACCGGCGAGCGCCGTCTGCCCTTCGACGATCTGGCGGTGGCGGCGCTGGCACTGCGGGGGAGCGCATGAGGCCGCTCAGCCTGACCGAAGTCGCCGGGTTCGCCGAGGCCCACCTGCGCGGACCGCAGCGCGCCGGCCAGCCGGTGCTGCGCGTGCAGACCGATTCGCGGGCGATTCGCGCGGGCGATCTGTTCGTCTGCCTGCGCGGCGAACACTTCGACGGCCACGACTTCGCCGATGCCGCCTGTGCGGCCGGTGCGGCCGCCCTGCTGGTGCAGCGGCCGCTGCCGGTGGAGCTGGCCCAGCTCGAAGTCGCCGACACCGTGCAGGCGCTGGGGCGGCTGGCGGCCGGCGTGGCGCGTTCGCGCACGACCCGGGTGTTCGGTCTGACCGGCAGCAACGGCAAGACCACGGTCAAGACCCTGCTCGCCGGCATCGTGGAGCGGGTCGGCAGCGCCTGGGCCAACCCCGGCAACTTCAACAACGAGATCGGCATGCCGCTGTCCCTGCTGAACCAGCCGGAGGACGCCGAGTACGCGGTCTACGAGATGGGGGCCGGCGCGCCCGGCGACATCGAGTGGCTGGCGCGGATCGCGCGGCCGCGCTACAGCCTGGTCAACAACATCGGCCCGGCGCACCTGGAGCGCATGGGCTCCCTGCTGGGCATCGCCGAGACCAAGGGCGCGATCTACCGCGAGCTGCCGGAAGACGGCGTCGCCGTCATCAATGCCGACGACGCCTTCGCGCCGCTGTTCGCGCAGATGGCCGGCGCGCGTCGCCAATTGCGTTTCGGGCTGGACAACGATGCCGACGTGTACGCCGAGCGCCTGCAGCCGACGGAGTCCGGCAGCCGCTTGCGCCTGTGCACGCCGGCCGGCGGGCTGGATCTGCATCTGCCGCTGCCCGGGCGCCACAGCGTGATGAACGCGCTGGCCGCGGCATCGCTGGCGGTGGCGGCGGGCATCGACCTGGTGCAGATCGGCGAAGGCCTGGAGGCCGCGCAGGGCGTCGCCGGCCGATTCCAGGCGCGCGCGCACGCCAGCGGTGCCGAAATCATCGACGACAGCTACAACGCCAACCCCGGCTCGGTGCGCGCCGCCATCGACACGCTCGCCGCGGGCGGAACGCCCGCCTGGCTGGTGCTGGGCGACATGCGCGAGCTCGGGCCGGATGCCGAGCGACTGCACGCCGAGGTGGGTGCGCATGCGCGCGCGCAGGGCCTGGCGGGCGTGTTCACGGTCGGTGCCCTGGCCGCGGCGGCCAGTCGGGCCTTCGGCGAGGGCGGCCAGCACTTCGACACCCAGGAGAGCCTGGCCGATGCCCTGCGTACGCGCCTCGCGCCCGGCCTGCGCGTGCTGGTCAAGGGCTCGCGCGGCAGCCGCATGGAGCGCGTGGTGGCGGCCCTGTTCGATGGCCAGGGCACGTCGCCGGGAGGTGCGCATGCTGCTTGAACTCGCGCGCTGGCTGGAGGGCTATGAGCGCTTCTTCGCCGTCTTCAACTACCTGACCCTGCGCGCGATCCTGGGCGCGCTGACCGCGCTCGCCCTGTCGCTGTGGCTGGGCCCGGCCTTCATCCGCCGGCTGGCGGCGCTGAAGTCCGGCGGCCAGCCGATCCGCAGCGACGGTCCGCAGTCGCACTTCTCCAAGGCCGGTACGCCGACCATGGGCGGCGCGCTGATCCTCTCGACCGTGGCCGCCTCGACCCTGCTCTGGGCGGATCTGTCGAACCGCTACATCTGGATCCTGCTGGGCGTGCTGGTGGCCTTCGGCTTCATCGGCTGGCTGGACGACTACCTCAAGATCGTGCGGCGCGATCCCAAGGGCCTGAAGTCGCGCTGGAAGTACCTGCTGCAGTCGGTGTTCGGCCTGATCGCCGCGATCGCGCTGTATGCCACCGCCGATGTGCCGGCGGCGACCGCCTTCCACATCCCGCTGGTCAAGGACTTCGCCCTGCCGCTGGGCCTGGGCTTCATCGTCATCGCCTACTTCTGGATCGTCGGCTTCTCGAACGCGGTGAACCTCACCGATGGCCTCGACGGGCTGGCGATCATGCCGACCGTGCTGGTGGCCGCAGCGCTCGGCATCTTTGCCTATGTGTCCGGGCATGCGCTGTTCTCGCAGTACCTGCTGATCCCGCAGATTCCCGGCGCCGGCGAGCTGGTGATCCTGTGCGCGGCGATCGGTGGCGCGGGCCTGGGCTTCCTGTGGTTCAACACCTATCCCGCGCAGGTCTTCATGGGCGACATCGGCGCGCTGGCGCTCGGCGCCGTGCTCGGCACTCTCGCCGTGATCGTCCGCCAGGAGCTGGTGCTGGTGATCATGGGCGGCATCTTCGTCATCGAGACGCTGTCGGTGATGATCCAGGTCGCGAGCTTCAAGCTGACCGGCCGTCGCGTGTTCCGGATGGCGCCGATCCACCACCACTTCGAGCTCAAGGGCTGGCCCGAGCCGCGCGTGATCGTCCGCTTCTGGATCATCACCGTGGTGCTGGTGCTGGTCGGGCTCGCCACGCTGAAGGTGCGCTGATGAGCGGGCAGCTCAATCCACAGGCGCAGAAGCGCGAGGAGATCTCCGGCGAGTTCGACCGCGTGCTGCTGGCGGTGGTGGTCGCGCTGGTCTCGATCGGCGTGGTGATGGTCGCCTCCAGCTCGCTGGCGGTGTCCGAAGGGCACGGCGTCGAGAGCTTCTACTACCTGCAGCGCCACCTGTTCTTCCTGGTGGTCGGCGCGATCGGCGCCGGCCTGCTGATGCGCACCGAGCTGCGCCTGCTGGAGCGCCGTGGCGCCGGCCTGCTGCTGCTCGCAATCCTCCTGCTGGGCGCGGTGCTGGTGCCGGGCATCGGCCGCGAGGTCAACGGCGCCACCCGCTGGATCGACCTGCGCTTCTTCGGCTTCCAGGCCGTCGAGGCGGTCAAGCTGCTGATGATCCTGTGGCTGGCCGGCTACATGGTGCGCTACCGCGAGCAGCTGCAGGACCGCCTGTGGGGCGTGCTGAAGCCAATGGGCGTGCTGGTCCTGCTGAGCGGGCTGCTGCTGTGGCAGCCGGACTTCGGTTCGACCGTGCTGCTGTGCGCGATCACCGCCGGCATGCTCTGGCTGGGCGGCGCGCGCGTGCCCTACCTGATGGCGCCGGTGGCGCTCGGCGGGCTCGCCCTGGCCGCGCTGGCGGTGTTCGAGCCGTATCGGCTGCGCCGGCTGGTGTCCTTTCTTGATCCCTTCCAGGATCCCTTCGGTGCGGGCTACCAGCTCAGCCACTCGCTGATCGCGATCGGCCGCGGTGAAGCCACCGGCGTGGGCCTGGGCGCCTCGGTGCAGAAGCTGTTCTACCTGCCCGAGGCGCATACCGACTTCATCTTCGCGGTGTTCGCCGAAGAGACGGGCTTCCTCGGCGTCAGCGTGCTGGTCGGCCTGTTCGTGCTGCTGGCGGCGCGCGGCTTCTGGCTGGGCCTGCGCGCGATCGAGATGGGTCGGATGTATGCGGGCTACTGCGCCTTCGGCGTTTCGCTGTGGATGAGCCTGCAGTCACTGGTCTCGATCGGCGTCAACATGGGCGTGCTGCCGACCAAGGGCCTGACCCTGCCGCTGATCTCCTCCGGCGGCTCCAGCGTGATCATGAGCTGCGTGGCGATCGGCCTGCTGCTGCGGGTCAGCTACGAAGCCGAGCGCGCGCGCCGCCAGACCGGCCGCCTGCGCGGTGAAGACTTGCAGGATCCGGCCGAACTGCTGCAGCGTCCGGCGCCGGCCGCGCCGAACAGGATCGAGGTGCCGAGCCCGGTGTTCCGTCCCGGCCCGGCGCGCGCGCGCATCGAGCCGGGCATTGGAGCCCTGCCATGAGCGGGCCCGTGCTGATCCTTGCCGGCGGCACCGGTGGCCACATCTTCCCCGGCCTCGCGGTGGCGCGTGCGCTGTCCGCGCGCACCGTGCCGGTCGAATGGCTGGGCGCCGAGGGCGCGATGGAAACGCGGCTGGTGCCGGCGGCTGGCGTCAGCCTGCACACCCTGCCGGTGCGCGGCCTGCGCGGCGGCGGCCTGCTGCGGCGGCTGACCGCGCCCTTCATGCTGCTGCGCGCGCTGCTGGGCGCGCTGCGTCTGCTGCACCGGCTCAAGCCGCGCTGCGTGCTCAGCTTCGGCGGCTTCGCCGCGGGCCCCGGCGGGCTGGCAGCCTGGCTGCTGCGGCGCCCGCTGCTGCTGCATGAATCCAACCGCGCACCGGGCTTGACCAATCGCCTGCTGGCGCGCCTTGCGCGCCGCCGTCTGGTCGGCATGCCCGGCACGTTTGCGAGCGAGGAAGTGGTCGGCAATCCGGTGCGCGCCGCGATCGCCGCGCTGCCCGCGCCTGAGCTGCGCGCGCGCGCCCCCGGTCCGCTGCGCCTGCTGGTGATCGGCGGCAGCCAGGGTGCGCGCGCGTTGAACCTGCACCTGCCCGAAGCCCTGCGCCTCTCCGGCGTCTGCTGCGAGATCCGCCATCAGACCGGCGTATCGGCGCTTGAGGCGACCGCGCAGCGCTATGAAGAGGTCGGCCTGCGCGCCGACACCACGGCCTTCATCGAGGACATGCCGGAGGCCTATTGCTGGGCGGACCTCGTGGTCTGCCGCGCCGGCGCCTCGACCCTGGCCGAACTCTGCGCGGTCGGCCTGCCCGCCATTCTGGTGCCCCTGCCCACCGCCGCGGATGACCACCAGAGCCGCAATGCCGACTGGCTGGTCGAGACCGGCGCGGCGCTGAAGGTCGTGGAAGGCGAGGGCTTCACTCAGCGCCTCGCCGGCGCGCTGTGCGCATTGGCGGGCGACGCGGGCCGGGCCCTCAACATGGCGATCGCCGCACGGAGGCTTGCGCGCACCGATGCCGCCGAGCGCGTCGCCGACATCTGCATCGAGGAGTCCCGCCGATGAGGCGACTGTCCGACCACGGCGACATCGCCACCGCCTTCCGCCGCGTCCATTTCGTTGGAATCGGCGGCGTCGGCATGAGCGGTATTGCCGAGGTGCTGTGCACGCTGGGCTACACCGTGTCGGGCTCGGACCTGGCTGAGGGCGCGGCCACGGCGCGACTGCGCGAGCAGGGCGTGCGCGTGGAGATCGGCCATCGCGCCGAGAACCTGCGCGAGGCCGACGTGGTGGTGGTGTCGAGCGCGGTGCGTGCCGACAACCCCGAACTGGTCGCGGCGCGCGCCGAGCGCGTGCCGATCGTACCGCGCGCCGAGATGCTGGCCGAGCTGATGCGCTTCCGCCGCGGCATCGCCATCGCCGGCACCCACGGCAAGACCACCACCACCAGCCTGACCGCGAGCGTGCTGTCGGAAGGCGCGCTCGATCCGACCTTCGTGATCGGCGGCAAGCTGCTGTCGGCCGGCGCCAATGCGGGGCTGGGGCAGGGCGACTGGCTGGTCGCCGAGGCCGACGAGAGCGACGGCAGCTTCCTGCGCCTGACCCCGCTGATCGCGGTGGTCACCAATATCGATGTCGACCACCTCGAGAACTACGGTGGTGACTTCGCCCGCGTCCAGGCGGCGTTCTCCGAGTTCCTGCACCGCCTGCCCTTCTATGGCCTCGCGGTGCTGTGCATCGACGATCCCGAAGTGCGCGCGCTGGCCGAGGAGATGCCGCGTCATCTGGTCACCTATGGCTTTGCCGAGGACGCCGACGTGCGCGCCAGCGCAGTCCGCCAGGACGGCGCGCAGATGCACTTCGACCTGCATCTGCCGGGTGAGGCGCCGCTGCCGGTGGTGCTGAACCTGCCGGGCCGGCACAACGTGCAGAACGCGCTCGCCGCGGCCGCCGTCGGCTGGCAGCTGGGCGTGGACGGCGCGGCGATCACCCGCGCGCTGGCCGGCTTCCAGGGCGTGGGCCGGCGCTTCAACCGCCTCGGCGCGGTCGCCCTGCGCGAGGGCGCCGCCGAGCTGGTCGATGACTATGGCCATCACCCGCGCGAGCTGGCCGCCACCATTGCCGCGGCCCGCGGCGGCTGGCCGGACAAACGCCTGGTGCTGGCCTTCCAGCCGCACCGCTACAGCCGCACCCGCGACCTGCTGGATGACTTCGCCGCCGTGCTGAGCGAAGTCGACGTGCTGGTGCTGACCGAGGTCTACCCGGCCGGAGAGGCGCCGATCCCGGGTGCCGACGCGCGCGCCCTGGCCCGCGCCATCCGCGCCCGCGGCCGCATCGACCCGGTGCTGGTCGCGCATCCGCGCGAGCTCGCCGCGACCCTGCCCGACCTGCTGGTCGATGGTGACCTTCTGATCCTGTCCGGCGCTGGCGACATCGGCCGCAGCAGCCAGGCCCTGGCCGCGACCGGACTCGACTTTTCTGCCCACACGGACGGGGCCGCATGAGCATGAACACACTCGATCCCAAGACCTTCGGTCGCGTCGCCGTCCTGCTGGGCGGCAGCTCCAGCGAGCGCGAGGTCAGCCTCGACTCCGGCCGCAACGTGCTGGAAGCACTGCGCACGCGCGGCGTCGAAGCCTTCGCCGTCGACGGCATTCCCGCCCTGCGCGAGTCGCTTGCGAAAGGAACGGTGGATCGCGTCTTCAACATCCTCCACGGCCACCACGGCGGCGGCGAGGACGGCGTGGTGCAGGGCCTGCTCGAAGCCTTCGGTGTGCCCTACACCGGCTCCGACGTGCTCGGCTCGGCGCTGTCGATGGACAAGATCCGCAGCAAGCAGGTCTGGCTGGCGCTGGGCCTGCCGACGCCGCGCTATGTGCGTCTGAAGAAAGGCGACGACGTGCAGGCCGCGGCCCGCACGCTTGGCCTGCCGGTGATCGTGAAACCCGCCTGCGAGGGCTCCAGCGTCGGCGTCAGCCGCGTGTTCAGTGAAGCCGACCTCGATGCCGCGATCGAACTGGCCGCGCGCTATCCCGGCGAGCTGCTGATGGAGCAGCTGATCGAAGGGGGCGATTTCACTGTCGGCATCATTGCCGGACGTGCGCTGCCGAGCATCCACATCGTGCCCAAGGGGGCCTGGTACGACTACGAGGCGAAGTACCAGTCGGAGGAAACGCAGTATCTCTGTCCGGGACTTGATGGCCCTGCCGAGGCCGAGCTCGGCGCGCTTGCGCTGCGCGCCTTCGAGGCGCTGGGCTGCCGCGGTTGGGGCCGCGTCGACGTGATGCGCGACCGCGAGGGCCGCAACTGGCTGTTGGAAGTGAACACCGCACCGGGCATGACCAGCCACTCGCTGGTGCCCAAGGCCGCGCGCCAGACGGGGCAGTCCTACGAGGACCTTTGTCTTGCCATCCTCGCCCAGACGCTTGAGGTTCGCGAGCCCGCATGAACGCCCTGGTCCGCCTGTTCGCCTGGTTGTTCGCACTGACGGTCGTCACCCTGCCGGTGGTGGCGGTGCTGAACGGCTGGTTCGCGTCCGATCGCTGGCCGCTGGGGCAGCTGCGCGTGTCCGCCGAATTCCAGCGGGTCAGCGCCGAGCAGGTGCAGGCGGCAGTGCGGCCGCATCTCGACCGCGGCTTCTTCGCGGTAGACCTGGAGGGCGTGCGCGCCTCGCTCGCGGCCCTGCCCTGGGTGGAGCAGGTGGCGGTGCGCAAGCTCTGGCCCGACACCCTGGAAATCGCCCTGGTCGAGCACCGCGCACTGGCCCGCTGGGGCGAGTCGCGCCTGCTGTCCGATCGCGGCCAGCTGTTTGAAGTGCCCGACCTGGAAACCCTGCAGGGCCTGCCGCGCTTCGAGGCGGCCGACAGCCAGATCGACGAGGTGATGCAGATGTACGCGCGCACCCAGCCCCTGCTGACCCTGGTGGGCGACGCGCCGCAGCACCTGCAGCTGTCGCCGCGCGGCGCCTGGACCCTGCTGCTCGCCAGCGGCACCGAGCTGGTGCTGGGCCGCAGCCAGCCGCTGCCGCGTCTTGAGCGCTTCGTCGCCGCCCTGCCTGAACTCAAGCGCGCCGAAGCGCGCCCCCTGCTTCGTGCCGACCTGCGCTACGCCAATGGCTTCGCCCTGCTGTGGGCCGAGCCCCCGGCCGTCGAGGCCGGCACCCCCGCTGCACCGAGACGGAACACATGAACCGCAAAGGCGACAAATCCCTGATCGTCGGCCTCGACATCGGCACCTCCAAGGTGGTGGCCCTGGTCGGCGAGTACACGCCCGATGAGCCGCTGGAGGTCATCGGCATCGGCAGCCACAGTTCGACCGGCCTGCGCCGCGGCGTGGTGGTCGACATCGAGTCCACCGTGCATTCGATCCAGCGCGCGATCGAGGAGGCCGAGGTCATGGCCGGCTGCGAGATCCGCTCGGTCTACGCCTCGATCTCCGGCAGCCACACCCAGTGCAAGAACTCGCCGGGCATCGTGCCGATCCGCGAGGGCGAGGTCAGCTACGGCGACATGGAGCGCGTGCTCGAAGCCGCCAAGGCGGTGGCGATTCCATCGGACCAGAAGATCCTGCACGCGATCCCGCAGGAGTACATCGTCGACAACTCGCAGGAGGGCATCCGCCATCCGGTCGGCATGTCCGGCGTGCGCCTGGAAGTGCGCGCGCATCTGGTGGTCGGCGCGCAGTCGGCGGCGCAGAACATCATGAAGTGCGTGCAGCGCTGTGGCCTGCAGGTCGACGACCTGATCCTGGCCGGCCTCGCCAGCTCGCAGGCGGTGCTGACCTCGGACGAGAAGGAACTGGGTGTGGCGCTGGTCGACATCGGCGCCGGCACCACCGACATCGCGGTGTTCGCGCAGGGCGCGATCCGCCATACCGCTTCGCTGCCGATCGCCGGCGATCAGGTCACCAGCGACATCGCCCATCTGCTGCGCACGCCGACGCCGCACGCCGAAGAGATCAAGGTGCGTTACGCCTGCGCGCTGGCCCAGCTGGCGACCGCGGAGGAGAGCATCCAGGTGCCCAGCGTCGGCGATCGCCCGCCGCGTCGGCTGGCGCGACAGGCGCTGGCCGAGGCGGTGCAGAACCGCTACGAGGAAATCTTCGAGATGGTGCAGGCCGAGCTTCGCCGCTCCGGCTTCGAGGAGCTGGTGCGCGCGGGCCTGGTGCTGACCGGTGGCGCCTCGCGCATGGAGGGCGTGGCGGAACTGGCAGAAGAAATGCTGCACATGCCGGTGCGCATCGGCATCCCGCAGTACGTCGGTGGCCTGGGCGAAGTGGTCGGTAACCCCGTGCATGCGACCGGCGTCGGTCTGCTGCTGTGGGGCAGCCAGCAGGAGCGTCCGCGCCGCGCGCCGGTGGTGCCGGGCAAGGTCGGCAGCGCCTTCGGGCGCCTGCGCAACTGGTTCAGGGGCGAGTTCTAGAGCCGCGGGCGCGTTGGCGCCGGCGGAATCAATCAGGGGTCATCAAGCAGCTGCGTCACAAGGAACGGAAGGAGAGCATGATGTTTGAACTGGTGGAGCGGGCCGCGCCGAATGCGGTCATCAAGGTGGTCGGAGTGGGCGGCGGCGGCGGCAACGCTGTCGCGCACATGGTGAATTCCAGCCTGGAAGGCGTGGAGTTCATCTGCGCCAACACCGACTCGCAGGCGATCCGGGGCACCGGCGCCAAGCACATCCTGCAACTGGGCTCGGGCGTGACCAAGGGCCTCGGTGCGGGCGCGAATCCCGAAGTCGGTCGGCAGGCCGCTCTCGAGGATCGCGAGCGCATCGTCGAGGCGATCTCGGGCGCCGACATGGTGTTCATCACCGCCGGCATGGGCGGTGGCACCGGCACCGGTGCGGCACCGGTGATCGCCCAGCTGGCCAAAGAGATGGGCATCCTGACTGTGGCCGTGGTCACCAAGCCCTTCCCCTTCGAGGGCCGCCGCCGCATGCAGGTCGCGCTGAAGGGCATCGAGGAGCTGTCGAGCCACTGCGACTCGCTGATCACCATCCCCAACGAGAAGCTGATCACCGTGCTCGGCCGTGACGCCACCATGGTGCACGCCTTCCGCGCCGCCAACGACGTGCTGCAGGGCGCGGTGCAGGGCATCGCCGATCTGATCGTCCGGCCGGGCCTGATCAACGTCGACTTCGCCGATGTGCGCACGGTGATGAGCGAGATGGGCATGGCGATGATGGGCTCGGGCTGCGCCCGCGGCGAAGAGCGCGCCATGGAGGCCGCCGAAAAGGCGATCAGCAACCCGCTGCTGGACGACATCAACCTGTCCGGCGCCTGCGGCATCCTCGTCAACATCACCGCCGGCCCGGACTTCACCATGCGCGAGTTCGACGAGGTCGGCCGCACCATCGAGGAGTTCGCCTCGGAAGACGCGACCGTGGTGATCGGCACCGTGCTCGATCACGAGATGCAGGACGAGGTCCGCGTCACCGTGGTCGCCACCGGCCTGAACCGCGGCGTGGCGGCGCGTCCGCAGCCGCGCAGCGAGCGCATCGAGAAGATCGAGACGCCGCGCCTGCGCCCGGTGGCCGGCCTGCGCGACGCGACCACCGGCATGGCCATCGACCCGGTGGCTGCTTCGGCGCCGCGGGCGGCCGCCCGCAGCGAAGGCCGCGTCGCCACCGCTGACCTGCCGATGGACTACCTCGACATTCCGGCCTTCCTGCGGCGCCAGGCGGACTGATCGTGTTGCACCGGATTCCGCCCCGGCCGCGGGGCTGAATCGCCGCCGACCGCGTTCCGTCCGTTCCCGGAACGCGGTCACGGTTTTCGCCTGGCTGTTGCTTTCCTGCGACAGTCTGTGGCGTTTCTGCCGATTGCTACGCTTGCGTGACGGCAGGGCGCGTGCCATTCTCCGGCTCGTTTGCCACGTACCCCGTAGGGACTCTGCCCGCGCATGATCCGCCAACGCACGCTCCGCAATGCCATCCGCGCCACCGGCGTGGGCATCCATTCGGGTGACAAGGTGTACATGACCCTGCGCCCGGCCGCGGTCAACACCGGCATCGTGTTCCGTCGCACCGACCTGGCCGAGCCCGCCGAGATCAAGGCCTGCGCGCACTGCGTGGGCGAGACCAGCATGGCCAGCACCCTGGTCAACAAGGATGGCGTCAAGGTGTCCACGGTCGAGCATCTGCTGTCGGCGCTGGCCGGCCTCGGCATCGACAACTGCTACATCGACCTGTCGGCCGCGGAAGTGCCGATCATGGACGGCTCGGCCGGCCCCTTCGTGTTCCTGGTGCAGAGCGCCGGCATCGAAGAGCAGAACGCCGCCAAGAAGTTCATCCGCATCAAGAAGACGGTCACCGTCAAGGACGGCGACAAGTGGGCCCGCTTCGAGCCCTTCGAGGGCTTCAAGGTCGGTTTCACCATCGACTTCAAGCACCCGGTGTTCTCGAAGAGCACCTCCAGCGCCGAGATCGACTTCTCGACCACCAGTTTCGTCAAGGAAGTCAGCCGCGCCCGCACCTTCGGCTTCATGAAGGACATCGAGATGCTGCGCGAGCGCAACCTGGTGCTCGGCGGTTCGATGGACAACGCCATCGTGCTGGATGACTACCGTGTCCTCAACGAGGATGGCCTGCGCTACGAGGACGAATTCGTCAAGCACAAGATCCTCGACGCCATCGGCGACCTCTACCTGCTCGGTCACAGCCTGATCGGCGCCTTCTACGGCTACAAGTCGGGTCACGGCCTGAACAACCAGCTGCTGCGCGCCATGCTGGCCGATGCCTCGGCCTGGGAAGAGGTCACCTTCGAGGACGAGGCGACCGCGCCGATTTCCTACGCGCATCCGGCGCAGGCGATCGCCTGAATCATTGAAGTTCCGAATTGGCTGCCGTCTTGGCGGCCATGGGGTGTTCGCCCCTTCAGGAAGCGGGATCGGCCAGGGAGGCCAAAGCCAGCAGCTGCTGGCGGAGTTCGGGATCGGTGGCTTGGAAGGCCGCTTCCCGCAGCGCCGCTGCAGCCGCCGGTGTGACGGGTGAGTGCGATGCCTGCTCCGGGGGAACGGTCAGCATCGGCGCCACTTTCACGGTGAGTTCGAAAGCCGGCACCCCGGCTTCGGCGGCGGCGGCCAGCAGGGCCTCCGATTCCAGCCGGAGCCTGTTGCGCCACAGCGGAGAGCTCGCCAGAAAGACAAGCCTGCCTTCGCGCACGTTGGCCAGTCGACACTGGCCGGCCAGCGCGTCGGGCAGGGACTGACGCAGACGCTTGTCGAGCGCACCCAGGGCACGGGCGCGATCGATCAGGCTGTCGAGAGACGAACCTTCCTTGGCCGCCAGCAGCGGCTGGAAGGAGCTCTTGGAGAAAGTCTGCATGGGCGAACGAACGACCGGAGTGCCATGAACATCATCATCGTAGCGAGTTTCCTGAAGGCGCCGCGCAAGCTGAACCTGCTTGACCCGCGCCTGATCGGCGGCAGCCTTGCCGCACTCGCGCTGCTGGTCGGCAGTGGATTCGGGCTTGGCTGGGCCCTGCGCTCGAGCGAGACGCTCGCGTTGAAGCAGCTGGAAACGCTCAATCAGGAACTGGTCGAACAGCGCGACGCCATCGAAGTCGCCCGCACCGAGGCCGAGGAAGAGCTGAATGCCATGGCCGCGCGCCTGGGCCAGCTGCAGGCCCAGGCCAACCGCCTGAACGCTTTGGGTGAGCGCCTGACCCAGGTCGGTCGCCTCGAAGACGGCGAGTTCGATTTCTCCGAGCCCCCCGCGCTCGGCGGCCCGGAGGACATGGGCGCGGTGTCCAACCGCAGCAAGCGCGAGCTGGTCGATTCGCTTGATCGCCTGGCCGAGCAGCTGGCCCAGCAGGGCGACCAGCTGGGGGTTCTCGAAAGCCTGCTGCTCGACCGCGAGCTGGAGCAGGCGATGCTGCCGACCGGCAGCCCGGTCCGCTCCGGCTACGCCTCCTCCACCTACGGCACCCGCATCGATCCCTTCACTGGCCGCAGCCATTTCCACTCGGGCGTGGACTTCAACGGACCGCGCGGCAGCGACATCCTTTCGGTGGCCGACGGCGTCGTGGTCTTCTCGGGGCGCCACCCCGGCTACGGCAACATGGTCGACATCGACCACGGCAACGGCTATGTCACCCGCTATGCGCACAACCAGGAGAACCTGGTGGAGGAGGGCGACCGCGTCCGTGCCGGCGAGCTGATCGCCAAGATGGGCTCGACCGGCCGCTCGACCGGCTCGCATGTGCATATCGAGGTGATCCACAACGGTCGCACGGTGAATCCGCATCCCTTCCTGCGCCAGGCGCGGCAGGCTCCGGCGCGGGGCTGAATCCCGCTGCCCTCGCGCGTCCAGCGTGTGCTGCGTTTCCTCCGGCGCTGACGCTTGATTCGCGCGAATTCACCCACAGGTTAGAATGCCGGGCGCTGCGGCGTCCGAGCGCCCGACAAGGCCGCTGCGACGCGGCCTTTTTCGTTGGCGACCCGCAACGCTCCCTCCACCCCACACGCCGGCCTCGCGCCGCGACCCGGAACCGCCCATGTTCAACGCCCTTCTGACCCGCATCTTCGGCAGCCGCAACGAGCGCCTGGTGCGGCAGTTCACCAAGTCCGTCGGCCGTATCAATGCGCTGGAGCCGGCGATGCAGGCTCTCGACGATGCCGCCCTGCAGGCCAAGACGGGCGAGTTCCGCGAGCGCCTCGGCAAGGGCGAGACGGTCGACCAGCTGCTCCCCGAGGCCTTCGCGGTGATGCGCGAAGCCGCCCGCCGGGTGCTGGGCATGCGCCATTACGACGTCCAGCTGATCGGCGGCATGGTGTTGAACTCCGGCCGCATCGCCGAGATGCGCACCGGTGAGGGCAAGACCCTGATGGCGACCCTGCCGGTCTACCTCAACGCTCTGGAAGGCAAGGGCGTGCACGTGGTCACCGTCAACGACTACCTGGCCAAGCGCGACGCCGCCTGGATGGGCCGCGTCTACAACTGGCTGGGCCTGTCGGTCGGCGTGGTTTATCCGGGCATGCCGCACGGCGACAAAAAGGCGGCCTATGCCGCCGACATCACCTACGGCACCAACAACGAGTACGGCTTCGACTACCTGCGCGACAACATGGCGCTGCGCTTCGAGGACCGCTTCCAGCGCGGCCTGCACTACGCCATCGTCGACGAGGTCGACTCGATCCTCATCGACGAGGCGCGCACGCCGCTGATCATCTCCGGCCCGGCCGACGATTCCCCCGAGCTCTACGTGCGCGTCAACAAGCTGGTGCCGAAGCTGTCGCGGCAGAGCGACGAGAAGGGCGAAGGCGACTACTGGGTCGACGAGAAGGGCAAGCAGGTCCATCTGTCGGAAGCCGGCATGGAGCACGCCGAGCAGCTGCTGCGCGAGGCCGGCATCCTCAAGGGCGACGAAGACCTGTATGCCGCCCACAACCTCGCGGTCGTCCATCACCTGAATGCCGCGGTGCGCGCACACGCGCTGTTCCAGCGCGACGTCGACTACATCGTGCGCGATGGCGAGGTCATCATCGTCGACGAGTTCACCGGCCGCACCCTGCCGGGCCGGCGCTGGTCGGACGGCCTGCACCAGGCGGTCGAGGCCAAGGAAGGCGTGCCGATCCAGCGCGAGAACCAGACGCTGGCCTCGATCACCTTCCAGAACTACTTCCGCATGTACAAGAAGCTGTCCGGCATGACCGGCACGGCCGACACGGAAGCCTACGAGTTCCAGAGCATCTACGGGCTGGAGGTCACGGTCATCCCGACCCACCGGCCGATGGTCCGCAAGGACATGCCGGACCTGGTGTTCCTCAAGAAGGAAGCGAAGTACAAGGCGATCAGCGAGGACATCAAGGCCTGCCACGAGCGCGGCCAGCCGGTGCTGGTCGGCACCACCTCGATCGAGACCTCGGAGCTGCTGTCGAACCTGCTCAAGAAGCAGAAGATCCCGCACGAGGTGCTGAACGCCAAGCAGCACGAGCGCGAGGCCCACATCGTCGCCCAGGCAGGTCGCCCGGGTGCGGTGACCATCGCCACCAACATGGCCGGCCGCGGTACCGACATCGTGCTGGGCGGCTCGCTGGAAGCCGAGCTGCAGGCGCTGGGCGAAGACGCGGCCGACGCCGATCGCGAGCGCGTGCGCGGCGAGTGGCAAGCCCGCCACGAGCAGGTGCTGCAGGCCGGTGGCCTGCACATCATCGGCACCGAGCGCCACGAGAGCCGCCGCATCGACAACCAGCTGCGTGGCCGCTCCGGTCGCCAGGGCGACCCGGGCAGCTCGCGCTTCTACCTCAGCCTCGAAGACAACCTGATGCGCATCTTCGCCGCCGACTGGGTGCAGAAGGCCATGGCCTTCCTCGGCATGAAGGAAGACGACGCCATCGAGGACCGCCTGGTCAGCCGCCAGATCGAGAAGGCGCAGCGCAAGGTAGAGGCGCACAACTTCGACATCCGCAAGAACCTGCTCGACTTCGACGACGTCAACAACGACCAGCGCAAGGTCATCTACGAGCAGCGCAACGAGCTGCTGGAAGTTGAAGACGTCAAGGACACCGTCGCCAGCATCCGCGCCGATGTGTTCACCGAGGTCACGCACCAGCACGTGCCGGCCGGCTCGATCGACGCGCAGTGGGACATCGAAGGCCTGGAGAAGGTGCTGGCCGCCGACTTCGGTCTGCAGGTCGACCTCAAGAAGCTGGTCGAGGAGCGCGAGGAGCTGACCGCGGAGAACATCGCCCAGCACGTGGTCGAGGCGGCCGACGCGATGTTCGCCGAGAAGGAGGCGCAGGTCGGGCCGGAGCTGATGCGCGCACTCGAGAAGCACGTGATGCTGACCGTGCTGGACGGCAGCTGGAAGGAGCATCTGGCGCGCATGGACTACCTGCGCCAGGGCATCCACCTGCGCGGCTACGCGCAGAAGCAGCCCAAGCAGGAGTACAAGCGCGAGGCCTTCGAGCTGTTCTCCGAACTGCTCGAGAAGGTCAAGCGCGAAGTGACGACCATGCTGGCGCGGGTGCGCATCCGCTCCGAGGACGAAGTCGAGCGCCTGGAAGCGGAAGATCGCCGCCGCGCCGAGGCCGAGGCCAAGCGCATGCAGTTCCAGCACGAAAGCGCGGGTGGCTACGGCGCCGATGAAGAGGCCGCCCAGGTCCAGCAGGCGCAGGCCCAGGCGCCAGTGCGCGTCGATCCCAAGGTCGGCCGCAACGATCCCTGCCCCTGCGGTTCGGGGAAGAAGTACAAGCACTGCCACGGCCAGCTGGCCTGAGAGCACGCAGCGGGGCCGCGAAAGCGGCCCCGCTGCTGTGCGGGCAGGCAAGGCCCCAGGACCGATCCAGCATGACCGAGGCCCTGCCCGAGCTGCGTGTCGCCGCCGGCCTGCTGTTCGATTCCGGCGACCGGGTGCTGCTGGCGCAGCGGCCCCATGGGCGCGAGGATGCCGGGCTGTGGGAGCTCCCCGGCGGCAAGCTCGAAGCGGGTGAGACCGCATACCAAGCCCTGCGGCGCGAGCTGTCCGAAGAGCTGGATATCGACATCAGGGGCGGTGAGCCGCTGATCCGCGTGCCGCAGCGGCAATCGCGACGCCTGTTGTGGCTGGAGGCGATCGAGGTTCGCGAGTGGCGCGGTGAGCCGCGCGGGCTTGAGGGACAGGCCCTGCGCTGGGTGCGTCCGGAAGACATCGATCCCGCAGCGCTGCCGGCGGCCGATCGCCCGATCCTCGCCTGCCTGCGCCAGCCCGCGCTGTACTGGATCAGCCCGGAGGCGGTCGCGCAGCCGGCTGCATTCGAGGCCTGGTTCGCTGCCGCCCACGCAGCCGGAGCCCAGCGCCTGCAGCTGCGGGTGCCGGCTCTCGGCGCGGAAGCGCGCGCGGAGCTGGCGCGCCGCGCCGCCGAGCGCGCGCGGGCGCTGGGTATCGAGCTGCTGCTGAACGCGCGCTGCGATGAAGACCTCGAACTCGCCGCTGAGCTGGGCTGCGGCGTCCAGCTGAGCCGCACCCTGCTGATGCGGCTCGCCGGGCGGCCGCCGCTGCCCCGAGTCGGCGCGTCCTGCCACGACCCGGTTTCACTGCGGCGAGCCGAGTCGCTCGGCTGCGACTTCGCCCTGCTCTCGCCGGTTCTGCCCACGCGCAGCCATCCGGGGGCCCCCGCCCTGGGCTGGCCAGGCTTCAGCGCCCTGCGCGCTTTCACCGCCCTGCCGGTGTACGCGCTGGGTGGGGTCGGCCCCGCCGATCTCGCTGCTGCACGCATGGCCGGCGCGCAGGGGGTCGCCGGCATTCGCGGCTTCTTCGCCGGCGGAGAGCTCTAGCAGCTTTTTTGCAGAATGCCCTTCCCGGGCGTTTTTCTCGTCGGCGGTCCGGCACGGGTCCGTACCGCCTCACGACGAATCAGGCGTTCACGCGCTCGATGAGTCGCTCCGGCCATCCATGGCCGGTCCAGCAGGCTGCTTTTCAACAGGCTGCTGGCGCCAGCCCCGCGCCGGAGTATCGAGCGCATTCGCGCGCGGAGCCGGCGCCGCGACCCGGCGACGGCTCCACGGTGCGGTTCAGGCCCGACCGGGCAGGCGGAAATCGACGGGCACCCGGGCAATGGCGGAGACCGGCCGACCATCGCGCTCGGCCGGCTTGAAGCGCAGGCGCTTCAGCGCGTAGTCGACGGCGGCGCGATCGAGCACGCGGTGTCCGCTGGAGCGCTCGACCTCGACATGGGTCGGCACGCCCTGGGCGTCGACGTGGATGCGCAGCAGCACCAGCCCTTCCTGGCGGGCGCGCAGCGCCGGCCCGGGATAGGTCGGCGATCCAGGCGGCCGCGCATAGGCCAGCTGGCTGACCTCGTAGGGCCCGTCGTCGACCGCTGGCCCCGGGTCGACGTAGGCGCTGGGCAGGCTGGGCGGCGCCTCCACCGGGGGCACAAACACCGACATCGCGTTCGGCTCGGGGAGTTCCACCGGCGGCGGTGTCGCGACCGCCAGCGGCGGGGGGGTTGGCACCGGCGGGCGGGGCTTGGGAGGGGGCGGAGGCGGAGGCGGTGGCGGCGGGGGTGGAGGTGGCGGCTCGATGAAGACCACCTGCGGTGGCGTGGTGGGTGGCTCTGCTTCGACAGTCTCGATGGGCTTGGCGCCGACAAACAGCATCAGGCCGGCAGCCAGATGCAGGCTCAGGGTGGTGGTCATGCCCAGGCAGCGCATGACCGAGAAGCCCTGCTGTGGCTTGGATTGGACAGACATGGAACGCGCTCCCCCTGGCGGCGGAAGGGCCAGGCGAAGCCCTGTACGCAGTGCGTCGGCAAACGGGGTTGCCGGCCTGCGACCTCTCGGACGCGGCTACGCCCGGCGCTTCGGGACTGCAGCCGGTGCCGCTATACTTCCGTGATCGCCGCCACGGCTTGATCGTGGGGGCGCTTCGAGTGTCCTCGCCTGCACGTGCGCCCTGCGCGCCCGTCGCCACCCGTCCCGCAGGCGTCCGGTCCGTCGCCGGTCGCCGTCATTGGAGCCGCTATGAGCATCGAACAGCTGGAAGACATCGCCCAGGCCATGGTGGCCCCGGGCAAGGGCATCATCGCGATCGACGAATCGACCAACACCATCAAGAAGCGCTTCGAGGCGGTTGGCGTGGAGAACACCGAGGAGCACCGTCGCGCCTACCGCGAGATGCTGCTGACCACGCCGAATCTGTCGCAGCACATCTCCGGCGCGATCCTGTACGACGAAACCCTGCGCCAGGCGACCCGCAGCGGCGTTCCGTTCGCCGAGTACATGGCGAAGAACGGCATCCTGCCGGGCATCAAGGTCGACAAGGGCACGGTGCCACTGGCCGGCTTCCCGGGCGAGCTGGTCACCGAAGGCCTCGACGGCCTGCGCGACCGCCTGAAGGAGTACGCCCGTCTCGGCGCCAAGTTCGCCAAGTGGCGCGCGGTGATCACCATTTCCGACGACACGCCCTCGGGCAGCTGCATCGAGGCCAACACCCACGCCCTGGCGCGCTATGCCGCGCTGTGCCAAGAGCAGGGCATCGTGCCGATGGTCGAGCCCGAGGTGCTGATGGATGGCGCCCACGACATCGAGACCTGCTACGAGGTCACCGAAGCCACCCTGCGTTCGCTGTTCGGTGCGCTGTACGAGCAGAACGTGCTGATCGAGGGCACCATCCTCAAGGCCAGCATGGTCGTCTCCGGCAAGGACTGTGCGGAGCAGGCTTCGGTCGAGGAAGTGGCGCTCGCCACCCTGCGTTGCCTGCGCGCCTCGGTGCCCGCCAACCTGCCGGGCATCGTGTTCCTGTCCGGTGGCCAGAGCGACGAGGCCGCGACCCAGCACCTGAACGCGATGAACCAGCTCGGCCACCGGCCGTGGCCGCTGTCCTTCAGCTACGGCCGCGCCATGCAGCAGGCCGCGCTGAAGACCTGGGCCCAGGACATGGCCGGCAACCTGGCGGCCGCGCAGAACACCGTATTCGAGCGCGCCCGCGCCAACGGCTTGGCTGCACTGGGCGAATACGGCGGCTGACCCGCGCGGTCGTCGGCATCGCGCATGCGGCATCCGAACGCCGGCCCTTCAGGCCGGCGTTCGCGTTTGCGGGGCCGGTGAGCAGGGCGGCGGCAAGGACAGGGCGAGGACGGGCGCAGTCCGATCGGACCCGCGGCGAGGGTTGGCGACGCGTGTCCCAGCGGCTGAGCCCGGCGGCGAAGCTAGACCGAGGTCGAATGTGCGGCGGGCCGCGCCAGCGCCACAGTCCGCCTTCACAGGCCCACGACTTGCAGGTCGGGCGGTCTGCACCTGTCCAATGCCGGAGCGCGACATGAGTGAGTCGATCGAACCGACTGCCCTGCAGTCGCTACCCCTGCCAATCGCCTGGTTCGATGCCGAGCGCAGACTGAGCGTCTGCAGCCCAGCCATGGGGCGTCTGCTCGGCCTCACGCCGCAGGCGGCGTTGCCACTCGCTGCCGCTACGCTCGGCCTGTCGGACGCCGCCTTCGCTGACCATGAGCATCCGCTGCAGCTGCACGGCCAGACGCTGCGACTGTGCCCGTTCCAGGACGGCTGGCTGCTGGCGCTTGCTCCCGCCGCGCGCCAGGATCTGCTCACCTTGGCAGCCACCCAGCTGCAGGCCTGCGACCTCAGCCTGCCCGAATTGCCCGCTGACGTCGGTGCAGACCCCCGCCTGCCGGCCTTGAAGTCCGGTTTCGGCAACCTGTCCGAAGCCTTGCGCCAGGCCGTCCTGCTGGTGCGCGAGGTAGCGGCGGCCGTACCTGCCCTCAATCACGGCAATGCCCAGGTGCGCGAGGCTTCGGGCCAGCAGGTGCAGGAGGTCGAACACGCGCTGGCCGCGGCCGAAGCGCTGGCCAGCGGGCTGCGCGAGGCCGGTGACGCGCTGGCCGCGGTGCGCGGCCTCTCCGACGAGGCCGGGCAGCTGGCAGGCAGCGGATCGGCGACGGCGCAGTCCTTCCAGCAGACCATGCAGGCGGTCGAGAACAGCACCCGCCGCGCCGATTCGATCATCGAGATGATCGACAGCGTCGCCCTGCAGACCAACATCCTGTCGATCAACGCGGGCATCGAGGCCGCGCGTGCCGGCGACGCCGGGCGCGGCTTCGCCGTGGTCGCCCGCGAGATCCGCGCGCTGTCGGAGCGCACCGCCGGCGCCGCCCGCGATGTCCGCGGCACGCTGGACGACATCCATTCGCGGATGGGCGACGGACTGCGCCAGGCCTCCGACACCCGCGCGGTGCTCGACCGCGTGGTGGGCCTGATGCAGCGCGCCGGCGAGGCCATGCGCGATGGCAGCAGCCGGGTCGGTGCCCAGGTGCAGGCGGTGGCGGGCCTGCAGTCGCTGTTGGGCGACGTCTCCGGCCATGCCCGCGACAACCTCGCCGCGGTGGAGTCCATGCTCACCGCCAGCGCCGGCATCGCCAGCGGGATCGGCACGCTTGAAGACTGCGTCGGACTGTTCCGGCTGAGCGCTGACCCGCTGGCGGAGCCCCGCCACGCGCGTGCGCTGGAGCTCGCGCGCAACGGTGCGGACCAGGCCGGGCGCGCTCTTGAGGCTGCCCTGGTCGCGCGTCGCCTCGCCGAGGACGCGCTGTTCTCGCGCGAGTACCGGCCGATCCCGCGGACCGAACCTCAGAAGCATTCGACCGCCTTCGACGAGCTCTGCGACGCGCTGATGCCCGAGTTCCAGGAACCCCTGGCCGGCGCCGAAGCCTGGGTGGTCTATGCGATCAGCGCCAACCGCGACGGCTACGTCCCGACCCACAACGACCGCTTCTGCCAGCCGCTGACCGGCGACCCCAAGCACGACCTCGTCCACAACCGCACCAAGCGGATCTTTGCCGACCGGGTCGGCCGCACGGTGGGTGCGCACACCGATCCCTTCCGGCTGCAGGTCTATCGCCGCGACACCGGCCAGATCATGTTCGACATGTCGGTGCCGATCCGGGTCAGGGGTCGCCACTGGGGCGGTTTCCGGGTCGGCTACTCGCTGGCCTGAGACGCAGCGACAGGCGTGGCTGTGTCTCAGGCCAGCGCGGTGCGCGCAGGCTGCTGTCCGCTGGCCGTGATTGCGTACACTCCACGACCGCGCGGCCGTTTGCCGCAGTGCATGGAGACGTTCTTGAACGCGCGCATCCCCTGTCTGTCCGGCCTGCTGCTGGCTTCACTGGCGCTGGCGGCCTGCTCCACCGCGTCCGATTCCGAAGCCCCTGCGGTCACCGCCGAGTCGAGCGCGCCCGCTGCAGCCGCTGGTCCCGCAGCGGAGCAGGTCGATCCGGGCCTGATCGCCGATCCGCGCTTCGAGATCGCCGGCGTCAATGTCCCGCTGCAGCACTGGAAGCTCTACCAGCACGCGGGCGAGGCCTCGTTCGAGATGCGCGTGGAAGGCAACGAGGTCAGCCTGCGGCGGATCGGCGTCGAACCCTGGGGCACGATCGAGCAGGCGATGCCGGCGGATGCCCTGGTCGGCAAGACCCTCGAGTGGTCGGCCGAGCTGTGGGGTGAGCTGGGTGAAGCCCGCGGCGAGGCCTTCGACGCCACCGGGCTCGCGGTCACGGTGATGGGCTTCGGCCCGCACGACCTGCCGATGATGGGCGCGCGGCATCTGCTGACCCAGTCCAGCGAGCCATCGCTGTCCACCGGTCCGGTGGCGCGCCAGCGCTATGCGGTCCGCTTCGTGGTGCCTGAGGGGCGCGAGCTCGAGCTCAAGCTGGCCCTGCAGCTGACCCGCGATGGCGAGCTGCACATGCGTGCGCCCAGCCTGCGGGTGATCGAGGACGCTGCTGCGCCCTGATCGAGGCGGGCGCGCTCAGCCGTCCGCCGCCTGCGGGCAGGTGAAGCCGCGCAGCGCGCCTTCCGGGCGCCCTGCCAGCCGCGCCTGCAGCGAGCCGGCGCGCCCCTGCAGCCGCCAGTCGTAGATCAGGCTGAAGGCCATCACCCGCGCGACGTATTCGCGGGTCTCGTGGAAGGGAATGGTCTCCAGCCACAGCAGGCGGTCGTCGAGCAGCGGTGCGAGCGGTGGCCGCGCCGCCAGCCAGCGGCCGACAGCGGCCGGGCCCGCGTTGTAGGCCGCGGTCGCCAGGTCCGGACGGCCGCCATGCGCATCGAGCATCTGCCGCAGATAGGCGCTGCCGAGCTCGATGTTGAACTCGGGCTGGTACAGCGCCTGCGGGCCGCTGAAGCTCAGCCCCAGGCGGCGCGCGGTGTCGCGTCCGGTGCCCGGCAGCAGCTGCATCAGGCCGCGCGCGTCGGCCGGCGAGCGGGCCGACGGCATCCAGCTGCTTTCTGCGCGGATCAGGCCGGCGACCCAGGCCGGCGGCAGACCCTGCTTTCGCGCCTCGCGCCGCAGCGCGCGCTCGTGCGGCAGCGGGAAACGCTGGGCGTAGTAGCGCATGCCTTCGCCGCTGCCGAGGGTCTGCGAGGCGCGGTCGTACCAGCCGCGCTGAAGCGCCGCCTCCACCGCCAGCGCCTGGTGCGGCAGGGGCAGCCCGTCGATCGCGGACACCCACTCCTGGTGGGCCCAGCCCGGGCGATCGAGTGCGAACAGGTCGAGCGCGCGCGCCACGCCGCTGCGCTCAAGCGCGCGGCGGTCGGCGCGCCCGCTGGCGGCCGGCAGCGGGCACAAGGTGTAGTCGCGGCCGCCGAGATCGGCGGCGAGGAAGCCGTGGAAGTTGGACTCGTGTGCTGCCTTCGCGAGCAGCTCGGCGGCAGCGTCGCTGTCGCCGACCGCGGCGCGCAGACGCGCTTCGATCAGCTGCCAGCGCGCGCGCCCGCGCAGCTCGGCAGGCATCGCCGACAGTGCGTCGAGGGCTTCGCGGGGCTGCCGGCGCGCGATCGCCTCGCGCACCCGCCATTCGCGCAGACGCGCGTCGAAGGCGTCGGCCGGTACGCGAGCGAAGCGGGCGGCGGCCTCCGGCAGATAGCTGGCGGCGCTCCACAGGGCGATCGCGTGGCGCAGGCGGCCGATGCGCTCACCTTCCAGGCCCAGCGCTGAGGCCAACGTATCGAGCAGGGCTTCGGCGGTGCCGGGGTCGCGCCGCGCCAGCGCGACCAGCCCCGCCTCGACCGCGGCACGTGTGCGAGGGGTCGATGGCCAGCCCGTGGCGGCCGCTGTAGGCGTGTCGATGAAGCTCGCCTCGGCTTCGACGCGCGCGCGCAGGGAGGCGTCCAGATCGCGCGCGAGATGGCGCATCAGGCCGCCATTGCCGCGCTCCGCGGCCGCTTCGATGCGCTGCAGGATGCGCGCGGCGTCCAGGCGGCCGATGCGGCGCAGGGTCGCGATCACCGGGTCGCAGGCCTTGGGCAGGCTGTCGCCGCGGTCCCATTCGGCGAGCGCGGCATCGATCACGCCGGGATCGTCGCCTTGGGCAAAGCGCGCGCTCAGCGCATGGCAGCGCAGGTCCGGGTCGGCGTCGTCGCCCTCTTGCAGGCCGATCCGCCGGAAGGCCATCCACTCGCCGCGCTCGCCCAGCTGGCGCAGCGTCGCCCGTCGCAGCAGGCGGGCGGGCGGGGTGTCGCCGTGGCGATCGAGGAAGTCGATCACCGCGTCGACGTCGATGCGTCCGCCGCGACCGCGCAGGTGCTGCTGCTCGATCCAGGGCCACAGCGGATCCCCGTCGAGCGCACGGCCAAGTTCGCGAAACACAGTCGCGTTGGCTCGCGGTGCCTCGGCCATGGCAGTGCGCAGGCGCGCGAGACGATCGCGGTCGGCTGGCAGCAGATCCTCGGCGTGCACGGCGGGTAACAGAGCCAGTGCAAGCAGCAAGGGCAGGGTGGTGAGCAGGGGCTTCAACATTCCGTGTCGTCGGGGGCGTCAGTCGCGTCGGGCCGACGCGGGGCTCTGTGGGACAATCGCACGGCCCGAAGGTGCCCGGGACACGCGGGCCGGCCGTGGCGGCGCGTCGCACCGCGCATGACCATTCTTCCACAGGCCCGCGCGCCTTGAACCCCCAGGTGGCAGCCACCCATGAGTCTTCTGCTGATCTATCTGGCGCTGGGCGCGTGTGCCGGCCTGCTTGCCGGCCTGCTCGGCGTTGGCGGCGGTCTGGTCATCGTGGCCGCCCTGGCCTGGCTGCTGCCACTGCAGGGCGTGCCGGCCACGCAGGTGATGCAGGTGGCGCTGGCGACGTCGCTGGCGAGCATCATCCTGACCGGTCTCTCCTCGGCCCGTTCGCATGCGCGCCGCGGCAGCGTGCTCTGGCCCAGCGTGTGGACGCTCGTGCCCGGCCTGATGCTGGGCGGCGTGGGCGGCGCCCTGTTCGCCACCGGCCTGGAGAGCGACACCCTGCGCTGGTGCGTGGCCGGGTTCTGCCTCCTCGCAGGCAGCCAGCTCGCCTTCGGCACGCCGCGCGCCGAGCGCGAACGCAGCGATGCGCCGCGTTCGCCGGCCTTGGCTGCGGCTGGACTCGGCATCGGTGGCCTGTCCGCGGTGGTTGGCATCGGCGGCGGCAGTCTGACCGTGCCCCTGCTGGTCTGGCTCGGCGTGCCGCCGGTGCGCGCGGTCGGCACCTCCAGCGCCTGCGGCGTGGCGATCGCCGTCGCCAGCGCCAGCAGCTACGCCTGGCTGTCGCCGCCTGCGCCGAACCTGCCCGGTTCGCTGGGCTACGTCTATCTGCCGGCAGCGCTGGGCATCGCGCTGGCCTCGGTGCTGATGGCCCCGCTCGGCACCCGGCTGGCACATCGCCTGAGCGGCCCGGCGCTGAAGCGGGTGTTCGCCGGATTCCTCTATCTCGTGGGCCTGAGCCTGCTGCTCCGATAGGCGGAATATCCGCCTGGCTGAACTGTGCGCCGGCGGATCAGCTGTGCTGCATGTCCTCTTGTCATGCCCCGGGCACCGCGTTCACACTCCGCGCGCCGGCGGACTCGGGGGAGCCGACCGGCGCCATTCCGCGCCCACGGGCGCTTCATTCATGAGGGGAATCATGAACACCATCCGTCACCGCCTGTCGGCGGCGATCCGCTGTGCCCTGCCCGTTCTGCTGCTGCCCGCGCTCGCGGTAGCCCAGGACGAGGCCCGCGAACTGGACCGCGTCGAAGTCACCGGCTCGCGCATCAAGAAGGCCGAGATCGAAGGGCAGACGCCCGTGCAGGTCATCAGCCGCGAGCAGATCGAGCGCAGCGGCCTGACCTCGATCGGCGATCTGCTGCAGCAGACCACCGGCTCGGGCTCGGCGCTGAACACGAAGTTCAACTCCAGCGGCAATTTCGGCTTTCCGCCGGACGGCGGCGGCGTGGGCGCGGGCGCGGCCACCGTGGATCTGCGGCACCTGGGTTCCAAGCGCGTGCTGGTGCTGGTCGACGGCATCCGCTGGGTCAACGAGAGCTCGGCCTCGGGCGTGGGTGGTGTGGTCGACCTGAACACCATTCCCCTGGCCATCGTCGAGCGCATCGAGGTGCTGGAAGACGGCGCTTCGTCGATCTACGGCTCCGACGCCATCGCCGGCGTGGTCAACATCATCACCCGCCGCAGCTTCGAGGGCGTGTCGCTGAGCGCGAGCTACGGCGAGTTCAGCGAAGGCGACGGCGGCACCACCACGGCGGACCTCGCCTTCGGCGGCGAGAGCGAGCGCGTCAGCTACTTCCTCGGCGCCAGCTTCAACGAGCAGGACACGGTGTTCTCGAAGGATCGCGCGCAGTCGAGCTTTCCGGTGCCCGGCACCGGTGTCGCCCTGGGCAGCTCGGCGATCCCCGCCGGTCGCTTCATCTTCCGTGACCCCAACACCGGCGCCAACCTCGACCTGGTGCCGAACGCGGTCAGCGGCGTGCCGCGCTACAACCCGGCCGAGACCGGCTGCACCCGCACCGACGACTTCCGCTGCTTCACCAACGCGGATCGCTTCAACTTCGCCCAGTTCAACCTGCTGCAGACACCGAGCAAGCGCGCCGGCGTGTACAGCCAGGCACGGATCCAGCTGGGCGAGGCGACCACCTGGTACGTGCGCGCGCTCTACAACAACCGCAAGTCGACCAACCAGGCCGCCGCCGAGCCCTTCTTCCTCGGCCCGGCCTCGCCCTCGAACTTCTGGGCGGACACCGCCGTCATCTCGGCCAGCAACCCCTTCAACCCCTTCGGCTTCGACCTGGTGTCGGGGCAGAACTTCTCGCTGGGCGGCTACCGGCCGCTGGAAGGCGGCCCGCGCCGCTTCCTGCAGGACGTGGACACCTTCCACTTCGGCACCGGGCTCGAGGGCAGTTTCGACCTGGGTGGCCGCACCCACCTGTGGGACTTCAACTTCGCGCGCGGCGTCAACAAGGCCCAGCAGACCAACTTCGGCAGCTACAACGCCCGCCGGCTCGCCCTGGGCCTCGGCCCCGCTGCGGCCTGCGCGGCGACGCCGGGCTGCGTGCCGATCGACGTGTTCGGCCCCGGCAGCCTGACCCCGCAGATGCTGGCCTTCATCCAGCCGGTGCTTCGCGACACCAGCCGCAACACCCTCAGCCTCTGGTCCGGCAACCTAACCGGCGATCTGTTCGACCTGCCCGCGGGCAGCCTGAGCTATGCCGCAGGCTTCGAGCAGCGCAAGCTCAAGGGCTCCTACCGTCCCGATGGCCTGACCGTGGCCGGCGAGTACAACGGCGTGGTGTCGAGGCCGACCACCGGCAGCTACGAAGTCGACGAGTTCTACACCGAGTTCAACGTGCCGCTGCTGGCTTCGGCCGATGGCGTGCGTCGCCTCGACCTGTCGCTGGCCGGGCGCTACTCGGACTACTCGACCTTCGGCGGTGAGACCACCGGCAAGGCCGGCCTGCGCTTCCAGGTCAACGAGCAGCTGCTGCTGCGTGGCACCTTCGCGGAAGGTTTCCGTGCGCCCAACATCGGTGAGCTGTTCGGTTCGGTCAGCGGCTTCGATGCCGTGCTGACCGATCCGTGCTCGGCGAATGCGCCCGGCGGCCGCAACGCCAACTGCAACGCGCTCGGCGTGCCGGCCGGCTATGTCCAGCCCAACCCGCAGATCTCGGTGCAGACCGGTGGCAACCGCGAGCTGCAGCCTGAGACCGCGCGCAGCAGCACGGCCGGTTTCGTCTGGAGCCCGGCGTTCGCCACCGGCGGGTTCTCCGAACGTCTGGACATCGGTCTGTCCTGGTACCGCCATCGCGTGGAGGGCGGCATCCAGGCGATCGACGCCCAGACCCAGCTCAACGCCTGCGTGAACACGCTGAGCCCGACGCTGTGCAGCGGCATCACCCGCAACGCGCTCGGTGCGATCAGCGGCTTCAGCAACTTCCTGACGAATATCGGAGAAGTGGATACCCGCGGCTACGATCTCGACCTGTCCTGGGTTGTCGACGGCGGCGACCTCGGTCGCTTCAGCGTCGATTGGCGCAACACCTTTGTCGACGACTACGAGGCGGTCGGTGCCAACGGCGTGCGCCAGCCGCAGGGCGTCGGGATCGAGGTGTCGAACAGCGCGATTCCCGAGCTGAGCTCGAACCTCGCCCTGGGCTGGGGCTACGGCGATTTCGACGCCTCGTGGACGATGCGCTACGTCAGCGACCTCACCGAGCGCTGCGGCAACGCCGCCAGCTTCGAAGTCTGCAGCGATCGCCGCACGCCGGCCACCGCCAGCACCAACCGTCTGGGTTCGACCACCTATCATGACCTCCAGCTGGGCTGGAAGGCCCCCTGGGGCGAGTCGACCCGCTTCGTGCTGGGCGTGAACAACGCCTTCTCGAAGGAGCCGCCGATCTGCCTGTCGTGCACGCTGAACGGCTATGACGCCTCGACCTACGACCTGCCGGGCAGCCGCTTCTTCTACGGCCGCGCTGAACTGCGGTTCTAGTCGAAGCGGGTGTGACGCTCGCCGGAGGCGCTTTTCGGCGAGCGCCGCTGTGCACTTGGAGCGGGCCAGCACAGGCTGGCCCGCTCCAAGTGGGTGACGTCGATCTGCGCCCTTGCTGAAGCGACATGGGCGAGGGCTCAGCGCGCAGCAGCCGCTGCGCGCTCGCGCTGGATCAGCTGATTCGCGATCTCCAGCATCCGGGCGTGGCTGCCGGCCTGGCGGGCACCGATCCGGTAGCGCCCGTTGATGACCAATTCCGGCGTGCCGGTGCTGCCGTAGGCCTGCACGGTCTGCTTCGCGCGCGCCAGCCGGGCATTGGTCGACATAGCGTTCATCGCCGCCAGGAACTCCCGGGGGTCCGCACCGTGCTCGGCGAAGAGCGCGGCGATGTCCTCGACGCTGTCGATCGACCGGCGTTCGCTATGCACGGCGACGAACACGGGGGCATGCGCTGCTTCGAGCACGCCCAGGGCCTCGGCCGCGAAATAGGCGCGGGCGTAGAGGTCCCAGGCGCCGCCGAAGGCCGCCGGCTGATAGCGGAACACCACGTCGTCGGGCAGGCCCGGCTTCCAGGCGTCGATGTGCGGCTGCAGGGTCGCGCAGGCGCCGCAGCTGTAGCCGAACACTTCCACCACCTCGATGCTGCCGGGCGGGGCCGTCATGGCCACGGCCGGTTCGATCAGCGTGTAGTCGCGCCCGGACTGCAGCGCGTCCGCAGCCGCGGCCGGACGCAGCGTGAGCGCGGCGGCGAACAACGCCAGCAGCAGGACAGGAAGGCGCATCGACATGGTGCAGCTCCGGCGACGGGGATCATCCCCACAGGGCCGGCTGCGACCCGGAGCCAGGGGCGGAGTTCCGACTCCAGCGCCGAAGCGTGCCTAAAGCGCGCCAGGCACCTCGATCTCGGCCGCCACCGGCAGGTGATCGGCCGGCGCGCCCTCCAGCAGCCAGCGGCGCTGCACCCGGATGCCTTCGCTGACGAGGATGTGGTCGATCGCACGCTTCGGTCGCCAGCTGGGGAAACTGGGCAGCATCTGCTCGGGCGGCAGCAGGCGCGTGCGGCGGTACAGCGACTGCATTTCCGCGCACAGCGGCTCGCAGTTGAAGTCGCCCATGAGCAGGGCGCGCGGGGCGTCTTCGATCAACTCGGCGATGAAGCTGAGCTGGGCCAGCCGCGACTTCACGCCCAGCGAGAGGTGCGCCACCACCACCACCAGCGCATCGCTGCCCTGGCCGTAGCGCGCCAGCAGGGCGCCGCGGCCGGGAATGCGGCCGGGCAGCGGGTGGTCGATCACTTCCTGCGGCTCCAGTCGGCTCAGCAGCGCGTTCGCGCTGGTGGCGATGCCGCCCATGCGCCGGTTCGGCTGGTGGCTCCAGAACGGGAAGCGGCCGCGTTCGGCGAGGTAGTGGGTCTGGTTGATGAAGCCCGAGCGCAGCGAGCCGGGGTCGGTCTCCTGCAGCCCCACCAGGTCGAAGCCGCGCGCCATGCCGGCCAGGGCATCGAGGTTGCCACGCTTGTCGCGGTGCGGCAGCACGTGGTTCCAGGGTCGCGACACGTAGTCCATGTAGCGGTCGGTGCGCGCGCCGGCCTGGATGTTGGCGCTCAGCACGGTCAGTCGCGTCGAGGCCGGCGCCTGAGACGCAGCGGCCCCGGGCGCGGGCGCGACCGGGGCCGGGGCAGGGGACGTGCGCACGGGTGAAGCCGGGCGGCTTCAGCGGCCAGCGGCGGCCGCGTGCTCCTGCGCGACCAGCGCGTCGACGATCTCCAGCATGCGCGGGAAGCCGCCTTCGCGCGGCGACATCACGCGGTACTTGCCGTTGACGATCATCGAGGGCGTGCCGTCGACGCCGTAGCGCTGCACGGTCTGCTGGGCGCGCGCGATCTTGGCGTTGACCGCGAAGCTCTGCATGCTGGCCATGAACTCCTCGCGGCTCACGCCGTACTCGGTGTACAGGTCGGCCACGTCCTCGATGCTCTGGATCGGCTTGCGGTCGGTGTGCAGGGCCTTGAAGATCGCGTCGTGCGACTTGTCGAGGATGCCCATGGTTTCGGCCGCGTAGTAGGCGCGCGCATAGACCTCCCAGGCGCCACCGAACACTGCCGGCATGTAGTTGAACTGCACGTGCTCGGGCAGGCCCTTCTTCCAGTCGTTGACGATCGGCTGCAGGGTGGCGCAATGCACGCAGCTGTAGCCGAACACTTCGATGACCTCGACCTTGCCGGCCGCGGCGCTGGTCGGCACCGGCGGATTGATCAGCTGGTAGTCGGTACCGGCGGTGAGGTTGGCGGCGGCGGGCGCCTGCGCCGAACAGGCGACGGCGGAAGCCAGCAGGGCGGTAGCGGCGAACAGGCGCATCAGCATGTGGGGTCTCCAGATAAGTGAAGGCCCGCCGAGCTTAGGCGGGCCAGTCTGAACATCGGGTCACGGCGCGCGGGCGGAGCCTGCGCAGCCGCCCTGCGACCCCGTTCGGAGCCGCAGGTTCCCCGCAACTACTGCGCTTCGTGCAGGCCTTCGATGTAGGTCGCCAGCGCCTGGATCTCTTCGTCGGTCAGGTAGCGGGCCACGCCCGCCATCACCGCATTGGCGTTGTCGCCGCGGCCGTGCACGGTGCCGTCGCGGAACAGGTTCAGCTGGGCAGCGGTGTAGCCGGCGTGCTGGCCGGCGAGGTGCGGATAGGCCGGACCCGGGTTGCCGTCGCCGGCCGGGCCGTGGCAGGCGCCGCAGGCGGGAATGCCGCGCTCCAGGTCGCCACCGCGGTAGAGCTTCTCGCCGACTTCGTAGAACTTGAGGCCCTCGTTCGGGCCGCTGCTGATCACGGTCTCGTCGGCGAGGCCGGCGCGGGCGGTCTGGCCGGCGAAGTAGGCGCCGATGTCGCGCATGTCCTGCGGCGACAGCATCGCCGCGAAGCCGAGCATGATCGCGTTGTTGCGCTCACCGCTCTTGTACAGGGCGAGGTGGCGGGCGATGTAGCGCTCGTGCTGCCCGGCCAGCTTGGGGTACTGCGGATCGGCGGAGTTGCCATCCATGCCGTGGCAGGCGGCGCAGACCGCAGCCTTGCCCTGGCCGGCCTCGGCATTGCCGGGGACGACGGCGGCCGTGTCATCGGCCAGGCTGGCGACCTCGGCCGCCGCCTGTTCGGGCGCGGCGGTGACTTCGGCGGCGTTCTGCGCGAGAACGGAAGAGGCGGCCAGCAGGCCCGCCAGCCCAAGGAAGCGGCGAAAACTCATACACTTGCTCCGAACTGGAATGCTGTTTCGACCGCTGGCACCACCGCAGGCTGCGGCAGGGCGCGGGAATCGCGGGATTATTCCAGCCCGCCCATGACGGGTCAACGAAGCTGAAGCGCGCAGCTTCGCCGTCCGCACTGGATCCTCTGATGTCCGAGCACCACCCCTTCCGTGCCGCCAGCTACCTGCTGAGCGTGCACAACCCCCGACAGCTGCCCGCGGATGACGGCCTCGAGGTCGCGATCTCCGGCCGATCGAATGCCGGAAAGTCCAGCGCGATCAACAAGATCTGCAGCCAGACCGGGCTCGCCCGCACCAGCAAGACGCCCGGCCGCACGCAGCAGCTCGTGTACTTCCAGCTGGCGCCGCAGCGCTTCCTGGTCGACCTGCCGGGCTATGGCTATGCCAAGGTCCCGCCGGAGCTGCGCGATCACTGGCGCGGCCTGATCGAAGGCTACTTCCAGAGCCGGCGCGCGCTCGCCGGCCTGGTGGTGGTGATGGACATACGCCATCCGTTGCGCGAGTTCGACCAGCAGATGCTCGGCTTCGGCGAGGCCCGCGGCCTGCCCTGCCACGTGCTGCTGACCAAGGCCGACAAGCTGGGCCGCGGCGCCCAGGCGCAGACCTTGCGGCAGGTGCGGGCGGAGCTGTCCGAGGGCCAGAGCGTGCAGCTGTTCTCCGCTTCCAGCGGTCTCGGCGTTGAGGAAGCGCGCGAGCGTCTGGCCGGCTGGCTGCAGCTCGGCGGCTGAGGTGGCATCCGTGGACGCTTCCGCGCGGCGGGTGCGCGCGCAGCAACTGCTCGCCAGCGGGCAAGCGCAGCGGCTGCTGGAGGAGCTCAGCGCCTTGCCGCTGGGTGACTTCGACGCCGATCTCGCCTATTTCCACGCGGTGGCCGCTGCCAAGTGCGGACGTCGCGATCGTGCCGAGCCGGCGCTGGCGCACTGCCTTGCGCTGGCGCCGGACCATCCCGGCGGGCGCTTCCAGCGCGCCGTGTTCGCCCAGGCCGACGGCAAGCTGCACGCGGCACGCGAGGACTTCGCCGCCGCCGCGCGCGCTGCCCCCGCCTGGGCTGAGGCCCACTACAACCTCGGCGTGATCGAAGCCGGGCTGGGCGACTTCGCCGCGGCCGAAGCCAGCTATCGGGCGGCGCTGCGGGCCCAGCCGCGCCTGCTGGCGGCCGCCAACAATCTCGCCAACCTGCTGTGCGAGCGCTCCGCTGAACAGGAAGCCATCGCGCTCATGCAGGGCGTCCTTGCCGTGGCCCCTGGGTTTGCGATCGGCTGGGCCACGCTCGGCCGCAGCCTGCTGCGGGTCCGCCAGCCCGGGCCGGCGATCGAGGCCCTGCGGCGGGCGCTGAACCTTGAAGCCAGCCAGGCTGCTGCCTGGCAGAACCTTGGCGATGCCCACCAACTGCAGGGCAACGTCACTGCTGCAGCCGAAGCCTACGCAAGGGCGTTGCAGCTTGAGCCGCAGTCCGCCGCGCTGGCCTTCAAGCTCGACACCCTGCGTGGCGCCCAGCCGGCGCGTCCACCGGATGCCTACGTCCGCGATCTGTTCGACGGCATGGCCGGGGCGTTCGACCACTGGCTGGTGGACACCCTCGGCTACCGCTTGCCCGAGCAGCTGGCACGCTATCTGCCCGAGGCGACCGGCCTCGACGTGCTCGACCTTGGCTGCGGCACCGGGCTCGCGGCGCCTGCGCTGCGGCCGCTGGCGCGTCGTCTGGAGGGCGCGGACCTGTCGTCGAACATGCTGCGGCAGGCGGCGGCGCGCGGCCTCTACGATGCCCTGCACCAGGCTTCGCTACAGGACCTGCTGGCGCGCGAGGCGGCGTGCTGGGACCTGCTGCTGGCAGCGGACGTGTTCGTCTACGTCGGCGCGTTGGAGCCGGTGTTCGCGGCGGCCGCGCGCGCCCTGCGGCCCGGCGGCTGGCTGCTGTTCTCGATCGAGGTGGCGGCGGACGCGGAGGCGGGCGGATTCGCCCTGCAGTCGACCGGCCGCTATGGCCACAGCGCCCGCGTACTGGCCCGCCAGGCGGAGGCGCTCGGGTTCACCGTCGAACTGGATGCGCCCATCGACCTGCGGCGTGAGCGCGCGCAGATGCTGCCGGGACGGGTGATGCGCCTGCGCCTCAAGGGCTGGCAGGCTTTAGAGGAACAGCCTGCTGGACCGGCCATGGATGGCCGGAGCGACGAATCGAGCGCGTAAGCGCTTGATTCGTCCCGAGGCGGTACGGACCTGCGCCGGACCGCCGACGAGAAAAACACCCGGGAAGGGCGTTTCTCGACAAGCTGCTGGGACCTGCCTCAGAACAGCTCGATGTCGTCGCCCTTGTTCTTCATCTTCTCCATGAAGTCGGCCAGCGCCTGCTGCACGCTCTTGCCGTGCAGCAGCACCGCCTCGAACATCTCGACCTCTTCCGGCATCGAGTAGCGGGCGCGGATCTTCTCCTGCAGCGCCACCCACTGGTCGGGCGTCGTCGCGCGCTGCTCGTCGCTGACCACCTCGGCCAGCCACTCCAGGCTGTGGCTGACGTGGCTGAGCCGCTGCACCAGGCGGTCGTAGAACTGGAAGGCGATGATCGACTGGTGGACCATGCCGGTCACCTGCGAGGCGGCGCCGGACATCCGACGCCGGATCTCGCCGAGCTCGCCGTCTTCCGGCAGCCGGCTCGCGTCTTCCGCGATCACGCCCATGTGCTTGGCCATGATGGTGAAAGTGTCGGTCAGCACCTCGACCGAGCTGTCGCTGTCGCGCATCGCGCCTTCGATCTGGCCGACCGCGAGCTCCATCATCAGCACCGTCTCGCGCATCTTGTCCCAGTTCGGGTCGGGGATCCGCACGCGGGTGCCGCGGGGCTCGGCGGGTGCACTCATGTCACGACTCCTGGATCGATGGACGGCTGGATCGATGGACGGCTGGATCGATGGACGGGCGGCCGACGTTCGGCCTTGCCGCGCTGGGGCGGTGTGGTCGGAAAGCAAGTCCTGTACCGTCGTGCGGCCTGCGCGCCGACGCCCGCGGAGCAGCGCGCCCGGCATGCACGGATGCAACGCCGCTGCGGAAATTTGCGGCATGTGGCTTGCACCTGGGCAGGCTTTCCCGAACCCGGAAGTCCGCGGCGTGCGCGAGTCCCGCTCCCACCACCAGCCCGACCCGCCGCTCGCGCCGCAGCGGCGCGAGCGCCGGATCGGCCTGCTGGCGACCCTGGCCGTCCTCGGCATCGTCGGGCTGCTGGCCGTGGTCGCCAGCGCACCACCCCCGCATCCGCCGCTGGTGGTGGCCGTGGGGCCGTGGCTGGGCTACGACCCGCTGGTCCTGTTGCGCGAACAGGAGCGCCTGCCGCCTGGCATGCGTCTGGTCGAGCTGCCTTCGGCCACCGACACCCTCGGCGCGCTCGGCGATGGCCGCGTCGATGCCGCTGCCGTCACCCTCGACGAAGCCCTGCGCCTGCGCGCGCCTGCACGACCTGCGGGTGATCGCGGTGCTCTCGGAATCGCGCGGTGCCGATGGCGTGGTCCTGCGCGCGGGTCTCGATCCTGCCGTCGGCCTTGCGGGGCGGCGGATCCTGGTGGAGGACAGTGCGGTCGGAGGCCTGGTGCTGGCGGCGGCCCTCAAGGCCGAGGGTCTGGACGCGCGGCAGGTGCGGCCGGTCGAGGTGCGCGCACAGCATCTGGCGCGGCGCTGGGCCGATGCCGATGTCGATGCCATCGTTGCCTATGAGCCCCTGCTCAGCCGTCTGGTTGGCGAGGGCCACATCCTGCTGCACAGCACGCGCGAACTCACCGGCCTGGTCTACGACGTGCTGGTCGTGCGCGAAGCCGTCCTGCTTGAACGTGAGCGCGAGCTGCGGCAGCTGCTGGTGGCCTGGGATCAGGCGGTGGCGCCGTTTGCTGCAGGCGATGCGCTGCCGCTGGATCGGCTGGTGCCCGGCACGGGCTTGAGCGAGAACGAGTACCGGCGGGCCCTGGAGGGCATCGACTTTCTTGCGGCAGCGCGCAGCCAGGCCCTGCTGTCCGGCGCGGATACCGCCCTGCAGCGACTGCTGCCACGGTTCGCGACGCTGCTGCAGCTGCCGCAGGCTCCGTCGACGCCGCAGGCGGGCGGTCTGCTGATGCCAGGCCTGCAGCCGCAGTCGACCGGAACCTCGCGCGATGGTCGCTGAGCGCGGACTGCGTCGCCTGCTGAGCCACTGGCCGGCGCGCTTCAGCCTGCCGCTGGTGCTGAGTGCACTGTGTGCGGTCGCGCTGCTGCTGATGTTCAACCTGCGCAGCGGACAGGCCACGCAGCACGCCCGCGCCGAGATGCGGCAGGACCTCGGCGAGCTCGCCAACCTCACCGCACGCCGCCTGGACAGCTACGCCGAGCTCGGCGACAACGGCGGCGCGCGCGGCATCGTCACCCGCCTCGGCCTGTATGCGCTGGTGGTCGAAGCCTGGCAGCTGGATGCGTCCGGCCGGGTGGTGCACAGCCTGCGTCGCTCCGATACCGGTCGACCCTTTGAAGAGGTGCGGCAGCGCCTGCCCGATCCGCTGCTCACCCTGCTGTCCGGATGGGATGCGGCGAGACTGGACCAGGGCGCCAGCCAGGTGCACGGCACCCTGCGCCTGCAGGTCGAGCCGGTGCTGGTGCGCAGCGATCCGCCCGAGCGCGGGCGGCTGGTGTTGATCGGCGACAGCGCGGCGGCCGAGGCCGAAGCGCACTGGAACCTGCGCCGGGTGTTCCGCACCGAGGCGCTGATCCTCGGCGTCGCGGCGATCTTCGCCTGGTGGTGGCTGCGGCTGCAGCTGCTCGACCGCAGCGCGCGCCTGCAGTCCGCCGCCGAGGCCCTGCGCAGCGGCCACGTGCCCCCGTCGTCCGAGGTCGCTGGTCGCGATGAGCTGGGCGCCATCGGCCGCGCCCTCGACGCCGGCTTCGCCCGCCTTCGCCGTCATCAATCGATCCAGCAGCTCGCCCTGGCCAGCAGTCGTTGCCTGGTCGAGGAGCGGCCGCTGCCCGAGCGCCTGCAGACCGTCTGCGAGCTGCTGGTGCAAAGCAAGGCTTTCCATGCGGCGCGCATCCTTGCCGAGGATCCCGCAGCCACGCCGCTGTTCGGCGCCGGCCAGCTGCCGGGCCCGGGCAACGAGGTCTGGCGCTTCCCGATGCAGGTCTTCAGCATCGGCGATTCCTTGGAGCCCGCCACGCTTGAGGCCTGGCCCAGCGAGGCCGGACACGGCGACCATGACTGGAAGTCGGCGCTCGAAGTGCTGGCGCGCGACCTGGAGCAGCAGATCGCGCGGCTGCGCGCCGAGCACGCCCGGCGCAGCGCCGAGCGCCGCGAGCGGCTGGCGATGGACGCAGCCGAACTTGGAGCCTGGCAGCTGGAGCTGGCGCCGCCGCGGGTTCGCCTGTCGGCGCGGGCGGCGAGCATGCTGGGTGCGAGCGAGCTGGACCTGCCCGCCCTCATTGACGGCCACGCGGCCGCCAGCGCCAGCATCGAGTTCGGGCAGTCGCGCGACGGCAGTCCGGACCCACTGTTCCTGCTGGAACGCCTGCTGCACCCCGATGACGCGCAGCGACTGCGCAGCCGCCTGCGCCCCGGCGAGCCGTGTCCCAGCCTGCTCGACGAGGAGTTCCGCGTCGGCAGCGAAGGCGGCTACCGCTGGCTGCTCGGTCGCGGCACCGTGGTCGAACGCGATGCCGCAGGCCACCCCCGCGCGCTGGCCGGCGTGCTGATCGACATCGATGCGCGCAAGCGCGCGGAGTCGGCGCTGCGGCTCGCCAGCGAGGTCTTCGAAAGCAGCCAGCTCGGCATCCTGATCTGCAGCGCCGACGGCCTGATCATCGATGTCAACGCCGCCTTCGAGAGCATCACCGGCTACCCGCGTGAGCAGGTGCTGGGGCGCTCGCCCAAGCTGCTGTCGTCGGGCCACCACCCGCCGGACTTCTACCGTGCGATGTGGACCGAGCTGCGCGTGCGCGGCCGCTGGGACGGCGAGATCTGGAACCGCCGCGCCGACGGCAGCGTGTATCCGCAGTGGTTGACCATCACCCGCGTCGACGACGCCGAAGGCCAGCCGCTGCACTACATCGGCCAGTTCGTCGAGACCTCGGACCGCAAGGCCTTCGAATCGCGCATCGAGTATCTCGGCGCCCACGACCTGCTGACCGGACTGCCGCGCCGCGAGCGGCTGATGCAGGCGCTGCAGGCGGAGCTGCAGTCCGGTGGCTCGGGCGTGGTGCTGATGCACGTCGACATCGACCGCTTCCGCCAGATCAACGAGTCGCTGGGCTATGCCGCCGGCGACCTGCTGCTGCGGGCGGTGCCGACCCGGCTGGCGCGCGTGCTGCCCGCCGAAGCCTGGGTGTCGCGGATCAGCGCCGACGAGTTCCTGGTGCTGGCGCCGGCCGCTGGATCCGTGGATGCGCAGGCGCTGGCCATGCGGGTCCACGCCGCCCTGTGCGAGCCGATCGAGGTCGATGGCCGTGAGCTGGTGCTTGGCATCAGCCTCGGCTTCGCCCTCGGTCCCCAGGACAGCGCCGATGCCGAGGGCCTGGCCCGCGCCGCAGAGCTCGCGCTCGGCGCTGCACAGCTGGCCGGGCGCAACCTGGTGCAGGCCTTCCGCAGCGAGTTCACCGGGCGCAGCCTGCAGGCGCTGACGCTCGAATCCGAGATGCGCGCCGGCCTGCAGCGCGGCGAGTTCTTCGTGGTCTACCAGGCGCAGATCGATCTGCGCACGGATGCACTGGCCGGCTATGAGGCGCTGGTGCGCTGGCGGCATCCCCAGCGCGGCCTGATCTCGCCGGCCGAGTTCATCCCGCTGGCGGAAGACACCGGCCTGATCGTGCCGCTGGGGGAATTCGTGCTGCGCGAGGCCTGCGCTGCGGCGATGCGCCTGCGTGCGAGCGGCCTGCCGGCAGTCCCGGTGTCGGTCAATGTCTCGACCCTGCAGTTCAAGCGCGAGGATTTCGAGGCGACGGTCGAGGCCGTGCTCAGCGAGAGTGGCCTGGCGGCGGAAGCGCTGGAACTGGAGCTCACCGAGTCGGTGCTGATGGACCATGCCGAGGCCGTGCTGCGGCGTCTCGATCGCCTGCGCGCACGCGGCCTGAAGCTCGCCATCGACGACTTCGGCACCGGCTTCTCCTCGCTGTCCTACCTCGGGCGCCTGCGGCCGGACCGGCTCAAGATCGACCAGAGCTTCGTGCGCGGCATGGGCCGCTCGGTCACCAGCCAGGGCGTGGTCAAGGCGATCCTCGCGCTGGCCGAGGAGTTCGGCCTCGCCACTGTCGCCGAGGGCGTCGAAACCCACGAGGAAGCCGCAGTGCTGCGCGCACTCGGCTGCGACGCCGGCCAGGGCTACCTGTTCGCCCGACCGCAGGAGGAACACCTGCTGCGCTGGCCGCTTGAACCCCCCGCTCAGGGCTAGGACCGGCTCGGCTCCGCGTCGCCCTGAGTCAACGCCCTCTCATAGGGTGGGCCCTGGCCCACCATGGGCTCCACCCTCGCCTCGGTTTCGCCAATTCGCTGCGTTGCTCGAAGCGAAGAGCATGAGCGTGCGCTCAGCCGCGCGGGCAGCCGAATCGCGGCTGTCATAGGGTGGGCCCTGGCCCACCGTGGCGCCGAGGTGTACGGATGTGCGCACGGAATCGCGCCAAGCCTGCGATGTGAGTCGAGCCCGCGGTGGGCCAGGGCCCACCCTATGAACCGCTCTGCTCGATGCGCGCACGCAGGCCGTCGACCGCTGCGTTGACCAGCACGATACCGACGCCGACCGTCGCCACCACGCCCAGCACCAGGGTGTAGTCGCGATTGAGGGCGCCCTGCACGAAATAGCGCCCCAGCCCCGGCAGGGCGAAGATCTGTTCGACCACGGCCGAGCCGCTCAGCAGATTGATCGCGGCCGGCGCGATCCAGGCCAGCAGCGGCAGCAGGGCCACCGGTGCTGCGTGTCGCAGCAGAAGCGTGGACGAGGACAGACCGCGCGCCCGCGCCGCGCGGTACCAGTCGGACTCCCAGGCCTCCAGCAGGCCCGCGCGCACCAGCCGCGCCGCATAGGCGAGGTTGGGCAGGCTGAGCGCGAGCACCGGCAGCACCAGTTGATCGATTCGCCCCCAGCCGCCGGCCGGCAGCAGCTGCAGTAGTACCGCGAACACCAGCACCAGCAGCGGCGCGACCACGTACTTCGGCAGGGCCAGGCCAAGACCCGACAGGCCCATCAGCAGGCGATCCGGCCAGCGCCCGCGCGCCCGCGCCGCCAGCCAGCCCAGCGGCAGCGCCAGCGCGATCGCCAGCAGCAGGGCGAGGCCGCCGGTGATCAGAGTCACCGGCAGGGCCTGCAGGATCAGGTCGCCGACCTGCTGGTCGGGGTAGGTGAAGCTCGGGCCCAGATCGCCGCGCAGCAGGCCGCCGAACCAGTCGAGGTACTGCTGCCACAGCGGCGCATCGAGCCGATAGGCCTGGGCCAGTGCAGCTTCGATCTCGGGCGGTGCGGCGCGCTCGCCGTCGAAGGGCCCACCCGGCGCCAGCCGCAGCAGCACGAAGCACAGGCTGAGCAGCAGCCACAGGGTCAGCGCGGCTTCCAGAAGGCGCGTGATGAAGTGCGTCAGCTTCATTCGGCAAAGCGCAGGAAGCGGCTGGGGTGGCGGTCCAGCGGGTTCGGCTCGAAGCCGCGCAGGCGCGGGCTGACCAGATGCTTCGAGGTGTAGAAGTACAGCGGCACGATCGGATGGGCGTCGAGCAGACGCGCCTCGGCTTCGCCGCGCAGATGGGCGCGGGCCTCGGCATCGCTGGCCGCGCGCGCCGCGCCGAGAAGGCGCTCGTAGTCGGCGTCGGCGTAGCCGCTCCAGTTCAGCGGGCTGTCGGTGGCGAACAGATCGAGAAAGCTGCCGGCATCGTCGTAGTCGGCGATCCAGCCGCCGCGGAAGACCTCGGTCACGCGGCGCTGCCGGCGATTGGCCACGAATACCTTCCATTCCTCGTTGCGCAGTTCGGTGATGACGCCGAGCTGCTCGCGCCACATCGCCGCCACCGCCAGTGCGACGCGGCGATGCACGGTCGAGGTGTTGTAGCGCAGCCTGAGCCGCGCCGGGTTCTCGTTCGAATAGCCGGCCTCGGCATAGGCCGCACGGGCGCGCTCAAGCCGCTGTTCGGGCGTCCATTGCGCCCACGCGGGTTCGATCGGCGCGTGCCCGCGCACCCCGGGCGGCACCAGGCTGTAGGCCGGCGCTTCGCCCATGCCGGTGACCGCGCGCACCAGCAGCTCGCGGTCGAGGCTCAGGTTCAGCGCCTCGCGCAGGGGCTTGGAATCCAGCGGCGCGCGCTCGATGTTCAGGCCCAGAAAGAACACGCCGAGGTAGGGACTGATGCGCAGCGCCTCACCGAAGCGCGCGCGCAGCCGATCCAGCCGGCCCGGCGGCACCGTCTCGGTGATGTGCAGATCGCCGGCGGCATAGCGCTTGAGCTCGCTGGCGGCGTCTTCGGTGACGTGGAAGCGCACGCGCTCGATGGCCGCGGGCGCGTGGAAATGCGGATTGCGGGTGAGCGTGATCATCGACTGCGGCCGCCAGGCGTCGAGCGCGTAGGCGCCGTTGCCGATCAGCCGGCCGGGCTGGGTGTGGCCGCTGCCGTGGGCCTCGACGGCGTCGATGCGCAGCGGAAACGCGATCGGCAGGGTCAGGCGCGGCAGCAGGTCGATGGGTTCCTGCAGGCGGATGCGCAGGGTCCGCGCGTCGAGGGCCTCGACGCCGAGCGCGTCCGGCGGCGCCCGGCCTGACTGCACCTCGGCGGCGTTCTCGATCGCGTACAGCAGCGGCGCCAGCGGCGCGGCGGTGGCCGGATCGAAGGCGCGGCGGAAGCTGGCAGCCACCTGCGCGGCATCAATGGCCTCGCCATCGCTCCAGCGCGCGTGCTCGCGCAGGGTGAAGGTCCATGCGAGCCCGTCCTCGCTGCGCTGCCAGCGCTCGGCCAGACCGGGGATCAGAGCGCCCTGCGCGTCTTCCGCGACCAGGCCCTCGTACAGATCGCGCAGCACGTTGGCGCAGGCGATCTCCTGGCAGCGATGGGCGTCCAGCGTCGAAGGCTCGGGCCCATTGCCGCGCTCCAGCGTCTCCGCGGCCACGGCCTGCGCGGCGCGAGCGGGCAGGGCCCAGGCGAGCAGCAGGGCGATGGCAGCAATGCAGAAGCGGGGTGGGCGCATCGGCGAGGTCGGGAGGCTTCCATGAGGGGCTGCTAAGCTCGCGGCCCCGCGCGATCTTCCGCGCGCTGCGCATGATGGCATTCCCTTGAGTCCGACTTCTTCCTCCACAGTCGCCGATGATTCCGCCAGCCTCGCCGAACAGCTGCAGGCCCTGATCGATGGCCTGCCCGACGATGGCCTCGCGCTCGGCGTGCTGCTGGATGCGGTCGGCGACGAAGGCCTGCTGCTGCTCAGCCTGCTGCTGGTGCTGGTGTTCCTGATCCCGGTGTCGATCCCCGGCGTCAGCACGGTGTTCGGCGCGGCCATCCTGCTGGTGGGCCTGAGCCGGCTGTCGGGCCGGCCGCTGTGGATTCCGGCGCGGCTGAAGCAGCGCCAGCTGCCGGCCGAGCGCGTGCGCGCCGGTTTGAGCTCGGGCCTGGTCTGGGTGCATCGGCTGGAGCGCATCAGCCGCCCGCATCGCCTGGGCAGGATCGCCGACGGCCGCGGCATGCACCTGCTCAACAACCTCGCCTTCATCAGCGCGGCCCTGCTGCTGATGGCGCCCTTCGGCTTCGTGCCCTTCAGCAATACCCTGCCGGCGCTGGCCCTGCTGTTCTATGCGGTCGGCCTGATCCAGCGCGATGGCCTGGCCATCCTGATCGGCCATGTCGCCCAGATCGCCACCGTGATCTACTTCGGCGTGCTGATCGGTGCGGGCGGCCTGGCGCTGGGGCAGCTCTGGCAGAAGCTGGGCGGCTGAAGCGCAGGCGGCCTCGCTGCCGCTTCACGCAGCCGCGCGCAGTGTGCGCGCCGCTTGTGCGGCGGCCCGGCCGGCCCCACCTGCCAGCATTCGGCGGACGCAGTGCGCCCGCCACCGCCTCGGGCATGTGCCGGGGCCCATCGCACCCAAGGAGTCCCGCGTGTCCAGCCCCAGCAGCGCGCACGGTTCACGGATCGAATCCAAGCAGCAACTCATCGACGACCTCGCCGCCGGCAACAAGCCGCGCGAGGCCTGGCGCATCGGCACCGAGCACGAGAAGTTCGGCTTCCGCCTCTCCGACCTGCGCCCGCCCACCTACGACGGCCCGCAGGGCATCCGCGCCATGCTCGAGGGCCTGGCCCAGTTCGGCTGGACGCCGGTGCTCGAAGGCGGGCACCTGATCGCGCTGAAGAAGGACGGCGCCTCGGTGACGCTGGAGCCGGCCGGCCAGCTTGAACTGTCCGGCGCGCCGCTGGAGAACCTGCACCAGACCTGTCGCGAAACCGCCGGCCATCTCGGTGAGTTGAAGATCGTGTCCGATCGCCTCGGCATCGGCTTCTTCGGCATGGGCTTCCAGCCGAAGTGGACCCGCGAGGACATGCCCTGGATGCCGAAGGGCCGCTACAAGATCATGCGCGAGTACATGCCCAAGGTCGGTGGTCTCGGGCTCGACATGATGACCCGCACCTGCACCGTGCAGGTCAACCTCGACTTCGCTTCCGAAGCTGACATGGTCAAGAAGTTCCGGGTCTCGCTGGCGCTGCAGCCGATCGCCACCGCGCTGTTCGCCGACTCGCCCTTCCGCGAGGGCCAGCCCAACGGTTTCCTGAGCTACCGCTCGCACATCTGGACCGACACCGATCCCGACCGCACCGGCATGCTCGACTTCGTGTTCGAGGACGGCTTCGGCTTCGAGCGCTACGTCGACTACCTGCTCGACGTGCCGATGTACTTCGTCTACCGCGAGGGCCGCTACATCGACGCCGCGGGCCTGAGCTTCCGCGACTTCCTGCGCGGCGAACTGAGCGTATTGCCGGGCGAGAAGCCGACCCTCAGCGACTGGGGCGACCATCTCACCACCGCGTTTCCGGAAGTGCGTCTCAAGCGTTATCTGGAGATGCGCGGCGCCGACGCGGGCCCCTGGAGCCGGCTGTGCGCGCTGCCCGCCTTCTGGACCGGCCTGCTGTACGACGACACCGCGCTGGACGCCGCCTGGGACCTGGTCCGCGACTTCAGCATGGAAGAGCGCAACGCCCTGCGCGACGGCGTGCCGCGGCAGGCCCTGAAGCTGCCCTTCCGCAACTCCAACCTGCTGGAGCTTTCCCGCGAGGCGCTGAAGATCGCCGCCCACGGCCTGCAGCGTCGCGCGCGTCTCAACTGCAACGGCGTCGACGAGCGCATCTACCTCGAATCCCTGATCGAGATCGTCGACAGCGGCCAGACCGCCGCCGAGCGCAAGCTCGAACGCTTCCACGGCGAGTGGGGCGGCTCGGTGGATCCGCTGTTCCGGGAGTATGCGTATTGAGCTGGGATTCGGGATTCGGGATTGGGGATTCGTAAGAGCCGAGGATTCCATTCTGCGTCGATGCTTCATCCGCTCGCGCGATCTTGACCGAGGGGGTGCTGGCTGCAATGCCTGCCGTGGGTTGAAGTACAGAGCTGTTCGTATCGATGCGCTCAACCTTGCGCAGGCTTCGCCTGCTCACAGTGTTGAGTCGACCGGCTCCTAACGAATCCCGAATCCCCAATCTCGAATCCCACGCCGCAGACGCCGCCAGGCGCCTGCGGCGTTACCATGTCGACCCCAGCATTCCAAAGGCCGACACCATGCCCTCGATCACGCCGCCCAACGCGCCGTTCTCCGACGCCGACTTCGAGCGCCTGGATGATCTGCTGTGGGATGGGGCGGTGCCGCGCGACGGCATGAACCTGGAAGCGGTCGATGGCTTCTTCAGCGCGCTGTTCGTGTCGCCGGTCGCGGTCGACATCGAGGAGGTGCTGCCGGGCATCTGGGGCGGTGGCGATGCGCCCTTCGAGGACGCCGCCCGCAACGAAGAGCTGCGCAGCCTGCTGCTGGCCTTCTGGCGTTCGGTCGGGCGCCGTATCGCGCAGACCGATCTCGACGACGCCAGCGCGCACATCCCCGCCATCCAGCTGAGCGAGGCGCTGTTCGAGGCGGTCAGCGAGAGCCGTCTGGACACGCTGGAAGACGACACGCCCTACGGCGCCGACTGGGCCGCCGGCTTCGAGTACGGCATGTACCTGCAGCAGGAGGCCTGGGACGCGCGCCTGGAGGCCGACCCCGATCTCGAGGAAGCGCTCAGCGTGATCTTCGCCCTGACCGAGCCCGGGGACGAGGAGTTCGACGAGGCCGACCTCGAGGATGATCTCGAAGACGATGATTTCGAGGACGTCGACGCGCTTGAAGGCGAGACGCAGGTCAAGGAACTCGAAGCGCTGTCGCCCGAGGATTTCGAAGCGGCGATGCGCGATCCCGAGCTGGCGCGCACCGCGCGCCTGATCGAGCAGGCCGGCGTACCCGACACCCAGGTGCGCGCGGCGCTGGACGAGATCCTCAACGTGGTGCGCGGCGGTGATCCGGTGCCGGGCAGCCCGATCACCCGCGAAGGCATCGACGCCTCGCTGCGCGAGGTCATGGCCGAGCCCGATTCCGAGGATGAGGACTTCGACGACGAGGACTTCGACGACGGAGCCTTCGATGACGAGGAGATGCTGGCGCCGCTGACCCCGGCCGAACGCCTGCAGCTGATCATGGACCTGCCGGGTGTGCTGCAGACACTGCACTTCGTGCGCCTGGAGGAGCTGAAGCCGCAGCCGGCGCGCCGCGAGTCCGAGATCGGGCGCAATGATCCCTGCCCCTGCGGCAGCGGCAAGAAGTACAAGAAGTGCCACGGCGCGCCCGACGCGCTGCACTGAAGGCCACGCAAGGACGCCGCCCATGTCGCGCACCATCGCCATCGTCGAGGATGAGCCGGCCATCCGCGCCAACTACATCGACGCGCTGAGCCGCTACGGCTATCAGGTGCACGGTTTCGCCAGCCGTCCGGAGGCGCGTGCCGCCTTCGCGCTCAAGCTGCCGGACCTGGTGCTGATCGACGTCGGCCTCGGCGACGAGCCCGAGGGTGGCTTCGAGCTCTGCCGCGAGCTGCGCACCCGCGCGCCGACCCTGCCGATCCTGTTCCTGACCGCGCGCGATGCCGATATCGACGTGATCTCCGGCTTGCGCTTGGGCGCCGACGACTACCTCAGCAAGGACATCTCGCTGCCGCAGCTCACCGCCCGCGTCGCTGCGCTGTTCCGCCGCATCGACGCGATGCGCTCGCCGGCCGCGCGCGACACCGTGTTCACTCTGCGCGGTCTGCGTCTTGAGCTGGAGCGCATGCAGGTCAGCTGGAACGGGGAGTCGGTGCCGCTCACCGTCACCGAGTTCTGGATCGTGCACGCGTTGGCCCGCCACCCCGGCCACGTGCGCTCGCGCGAGCAGCTGATGCGCGAGGCCGAGGTCGTGGTCGACGAGGCCACGATCACCTCGCACATCAAGCGCATCCGCAAGAAGTTCGAGGCCATCGACGCGAAGTTCGACGAGGTCGACACCGTGCACGGCGCCGGCTACCGCTGGCGGCCGTGATGGCCCACACGTTCCGCGCCTGAACCATGCGCCTGCGCCAGCAGCTGGTGCTGCTCGCCGCCGCGGCGCTGGCCCTGCCGGCCGCCGGCTGGGTGCTGGTGCGCGAGCTGGAAGCGCAGCTGCGCCGCGGCCAGGAAGCCCAGCAGACGGCCACCCTCGAAGTGATGGGCAGCGCCATCGAGCGCGCCCTGCTGCGCGACCCCGGCCTGCTGCCGCTGGCGCCCGGCGGCCTCAACGTGCCGGCCCATGCAGGTCCGATCGAGATCGACGGCTACGACAGCGAATGGACGCAGCCGGCGGCCGCGGCGCGCGTGCTCGACGGCGGCGGGCGCCTGCGCCTGCGGGCCGCGCGCAGCGAGCAGGCCCTGCACCTGCTGATCGAGGTCGACGACGCCAGCCGCGTGCGCGCCGAGGCGACCCAGCCGGAGGCGCAGTACTCGGACCGCGTCGAGCTGGATCTCGATACGCCCGAGGGCAGGGCGCGCCTGCGGCTTGCCAACAGCGCTCCCGGCGCGCTGTCGGTACAGGGCCTGGGCGGCCCTGCGCCGCGCCTCAGCGGCTACTGGCAGGAGGACGCGCGCGGCTACCGCATCGAGCTGCGCCTGCCGCCGGGGCTGCGGCCGCTGGCGCTGGGCGTGCAGGCGATCGACCACGCGCGTCCCGGCGAGGCCGGCCAGCGGCTCGGCGACGGCCTGCTGCGGCCGCTGCGCGAGCCCGAGCCCGCGCTGGGCGAACTGCTGGCGGCGCTGTGCCCGCTGGCCCACGTCTGCGAGCTTCAGGACGCCGAAGGCCAGGGTCTGCTGCAGGTCGGTGAACTCGCCGCCGACGCCGGCCAGGTGTCCGGCTGGCGACGCCTGTTCACCGCCGTGGTCGGCGGCATCGAGCCGATCGACACGGAGGCCGTCATGGACGGCGCAGAGGGGGCTGCGTCCGCGCGCTGGCGCGCAATCGAGGACGGCAACCGGCTGCAGCTGTCGACGCGGGCGCGCCTGCAGATCGAGGCCGAGGCGCGCGGCGTGCTGGTGCTGCGCCAGGCCAGCGCAGCCCTGCTGCTGGCCGACCGCGCCCTGCTGCGCGTGCTCGCCGTCAGCCTGGCCGTGATCCTGCTGTTGGCGGGCCTGCTCTACGTGTTCGCCGGGCGGCTGTCGGCCCGCATCCGCCGCCTCTCGCAGCAGGCTGAGGCAGCGCTGGCCCGCGGTGGTGCCGATGCCGCGCGCGGCTTCGAGCGCAGCGCTGCGGTCGACGAGCTCGGCGAGCTCTCGCGGAGCTTCGGCACCCTGCTCGACGAGGTCGCCGGCTACACCGCCTACCTGCGCAGCCTGGCCGGCACCCTGTCGCATGAACTGCACACGCCGCTGGCGGTGGTGCGCGGCTCGCTCGACAACCTCGAAGCCCAGGGCCTGCCTGAAGCGAACCGCGTCTATCTCGACCGCGCCCGCGCCGGCAGCGAGCGGCTGGCGGCGATCGTCCGCGCGATGGGCGAAAGCTCGCGCATCGAGCGCGCCATCGCCAGCGCCGAGCCGGAGGACTTCGACCTCGCCGCGCTGGTGCGCGCCTGCGGCGAGGGCTATCGCGAGCTGCTGGCGCCGCGCCTGCTCGATGTGCGGGTGCCGGCCCAGCCTGTGCCCTTCCACGGTGCGCCCGACCTGATCGTTCAGGCCCTCGACAAACTGGTCGACAACGCGCGCAGCTTCTGTCCGCCCGAGGGCGAGATCCGCATCGAGCTGGGTGGCGGCGTGCAGGGCCCGCGCCTCGCCGTCGCCAACACCGGCCCGACGCTGGCGCCAGGCCGCCACGAGAAGCTGTTCGACGCCCTGGTCAGCCAGCGTCCGCGCGGTGCGGCCGCCGGCAGCGCGCCGCATCTCGGCCTCGGACTGCACATCGTGAGGCTGGTGGCGGAGCGCCATGCCGGCAGCGCGCGTGCGGCCAACCTCGCCGACGGCAGCGGCGTCGAGTTCACGATCGAGCTGCGCGGCATGCCGAGGGCGCGTTGAGGGGCTCGAATGCGCCGGATGCAGCGCAGGCTTCCGACCCTCCTGCCCGCAAGGGTGTGCCTGGAATGCGTGACCTCGGCGTAGGGTGCGCCCGTGGCGCACCGCTCTGCCTCACGCGCCCGCCGCTTGGAGCTGCGTCGCGTGCGTTTCTCCCAGCGCGTGGCGAACGGCGAACTCGAGCATGGTGGGTGCCACGTGGCGCTCATGCACGGGGCGGATCGCGAACATGTAGAACGCCCCGAACAGGTTGCGGGTCTGGACGCGCGAGGCCAGACGGATCTGCCAGCTGCCTTCCGGCGTGAGGCAGACGCTGACACTCGAGCGGAACACGAGGTGTCGATCATCGGCGCCGAGAATCACCTCCGCCCAGCGGTCGTCCTCGTCGACATGGCGGGCAAGCACCGGAAAACGTCCCCCGAACCGCTGGGCGCAGTCCTTGGCCTGCAGGGACGAGACGGGACAGCCAAGTTCTGCGGTCCTCAGCCCGAGTGGGCCCACCAGCCGATTGCGCAGCCTCATCAGCAGGCCAACGCTGGTGGGTGGATTCTCGACGAAGCCCGCGAGTACCTGCAGCAGGAGACCGCGGGCCGAGGTCGCCGGCCAGCGCCCGGCAGCGAGCTCAAGCACGACGCAGTCGTCGTGGCCTGTCGCAAGCGCCTCGGGCAGTCGACTGCGGGCGGGCAGGGCGGGTTCGTGGCGCGCACGCAGCGGGGTGATCGCCGTGCTCACGAAGCCGGCAGCGCGGTGACCGAGGCGCAGTCGGCTGCGCAGTCGGCCTGCGGCTCGTCGCACGCGGGCGCATAGACCCTGCAGCAGGCCATCGGGCCCGTCTTGGACGCCGAGGTAGTGGTTCGCCTGCGCCGGGGTACTGGTGCTGATGAGCGGAAGCACCGAGTCCGGCAGGGTCTCGGTCAGGCCTGGAATGCTGGCCTCGTTGGCGAGGACGCGGGCCCGCGCTGCGGCATCGAGGCTGCCGCCCAGCTCATCGGGATGGCAGGACAGCGCGAACAGCGCGCCGTGCCCGCCATCTTGCCGGGCCGGCAGGAACTGGTGCCAGACGCCGCCGCCGAAGCGCACCGTGAACAGGCTGTCGGCAGGCATGTGGACGTCATGCAGCTTGCGTACGAAGCTGCACGGATCGACCGCGATCTCGGCATCGCTTGCGCAGGAGAACCGCAGCCGTGCCCCGGCGCTGCCGGCGATCGCCGTGAAGATCCGCGCGCTGGCGTGGCGATGGAAGGGGTGGCCAGTGGGCCCCACGCTGAAGCTGTAGAGCGAGGAAGGATCGCCGTGGGCGAGGTGCATGCCGGCCAGGCGAACCGAAGGCTCGTCGAGCGCGTCGAGGAACCCGGGGTGTTCGCGCTGCCGCTCGGTGGCCTGCGCCAACAGGGCGTCGCCGCTGCCCGGCGCCAGCTGTGCGATCAGATGCACCTCGATCGGCTGCGAAGCTTCTCCGGTGGCGATGCGCAGGGTCGGGAAACCCTTCCTCACCTCGTGCGTGGCGTGCATGGTCATGCGCTCCTACTTGGGGTTCCGGGCCGAGCGTGCGGCGGACTCGCGCTTCAGCGGGCGTGCCACCGGGCAGACTTCCGCGGCCCAGGCGAAGACCGTGTTGGTCAGGCGTTCGGGCACCAGCTGGAAGAACACGAACTGGCCTCGCTTCTCGCGGCGGATCAGCCCGGCGTCCTCCAGGATCCGCAGGTGTCCGGACAGCGCGGGCTTGCTGAACTCGAAGCGCTCTCCGATCTCGCCGGCGGTCAACTCGCCTCCGTTGAGATAGGCGAGGATCTTGCGGCGCGGGGTGGAGGCCAGGGCGGCGAACACGCGATCGATGCTCATGGAGAGTTAGTGAATTAGTTAACTGTTGTCAGTCTAGCCGTGCGCTCGCGAACTGCGCAAGCGCCGGATCAATGTGGCAAGGGCCCGGTGCGGCGTGCGCTGCGCACTCGGAGGGCGGGGGCCGCTGGATCGATCGCCAGGTGCCGGCGTCTCCCCCGCGATGCCGAACGCGTCTACCCCAGCAGGTGCAGGCGGACCTGGTCGCGGCCGCTCTGCTTGGCGCGATACATCGCCTGGTCGGCGCGCCGCATCAGCAGCGAGAGGTCGTCGCTGGAGTCGCTGAGCTGGGCCACGCCGACCGAGACGCTGAGCTCCAGCGGCGTGCCGTTGACGAGTAGCGTCGCCTGCTTGACCGCAAGACGGATGCGGTTGGCCAGGTCTTGGGCGGTCGTCGCGTCGCCGCCGGCGATGAGGGCGACGAACTCTTCGCCGCCGCAGCGGGCGAGCAGGGCATCGGTCGGCAGCGGGGCGGCCATGGCGTCGGCGACCAGGCGCAGCGCGCGGTCACCGGTTTCATGGCCGTAGTCGTCGTTGACGCGCTTGAAGTGGTCGACGTCGAGCATGAGCAGGGCGCAGGCGCTGCCGCTGGCCTTGCAGGCCTCCAGCCGCTGGCCCGCCTCGCGCAGGAAGGCGCTTCGATTCAGCAGCCCGGTCAGGCCGTCGACGTTGGCGTGGCGCTTCAGGTCATCGAGATTGCGCTCGCTGTCGAGCAGGGCGAAGCCGAGCGTGGCCAGGGCCGGCGCCATCAGGGCGATGCCCAGCAGCAGGCTGTGCGACTGCGGCGCGCGGATCCAGTCCAGCCCGGGGGTCCAGTCCGTGACCAGCATCAGCACCACCCGCAGCCCCAGCAGCAGGCCGGCGCCGAGCAGGCTGAAGGCGACCAGCAGCGCCTGCATCGAGCGCGTCGGCTGCGCCAGGCGCAGGGCCAGCAGGCCGGCGGCGATCGCGTAGCCGGCGCTGAGCAGCAGCAGGGTACGCGTGCTCATCGGCTCGCCCGGCCGCAGCAGCAGCCAGGCCAGGCTGGCCAGCGCGACGAGTGCAACCGGCAGGACGAAGCTGGCGGCGCCGGCGGGGCGCCCGCAGAAGGCGCGCAGGGCTCGCCAGTATTCGACGAAGCCGGCCATGATCAGGGCCTTGCCCGGCACCGCCAGCCACAGCGGCCCGTAGCTGCGCGACAGCTCCAGCACCAGCCAGCCCAGCGGTGCGAGGATCAGGGCGCGCGACCAGATCTGCAGCGGCAGGGCGCGGGCAGCGCCGTGGTGGCGCGACAGTCCGATCAGGCTGGTCCCGAAGGCGAGGCAGATCAGCAGGGCAATCAGCGCCACGGATTGCGGGTCGAAGCTCATCGGCACTCCCTTAGGACAACGCTGAAGAATTCAGCGCTGTCGCGCCATGGAGGGCGCGCCCGCGGATCGAGCACGCCAGTGCAGGATCCAGCGCAAGCGAGTCCGGATACGTGCCGGACTCGCGACCACGGATCAAGGCCAGGAGGGACTTGATCCGTGTCGCCTCAAGACGCGCGACCGTACACGCACTGCCCGGGTGAATGGTGGACCCGTATCACAAGGCGCCCGATCGCGCGAGGCGCATGGCGGGATCCTTGGCATGCTGCCTCGCTGCGCGTCCTCGCGGGGGCTCGATTCCGGCCCAGAGAGGGTGTACAAATGTACACCTATGAGCCCCGTCGATCCTTCGCTGCCGCCGCCCGACCTGCCGCCCCAGCGCGCCGCCGTATTGGCCTTCCTGCGCCGCGAGCTGGCGGCGGGGCGGGCGCCCAGCCTGGCCGAGATCGCCGAGGCCTTCGGCTTCGCCTCGCGCAATGCCGCGCAGAAGCACGTGCAGGCCCTGCTGGCCGAAGGCCTGCTCGAGCAGGATCCGGGCCGCAAGCGCGGTCTGCGCCTGCCCGGCGGCAGCGCCGACCTGCTGGAACTGCCGGTGCTGGGACGGGTCGCGGCGGGCGTGCCGATCGGCGCCGACATCGGGCTCGACCAGCAGCGCTGGCTGGACCGCCGCCTGTTCAGTCCGAGCCCGGACTACCTGCTGCGCGTGCAGGGCGATTCGATGATCGACGACGGCATCCTCGACGGCGATCTGGTCGGCGTGCAGCGCGGCGCCGATGCCCGCGACGGGCAGATCGTGATCGCCCGCGTCGACGGCGAGCTGACCATCAAGCGCCTGCAGCGCGAGCGCCGCCGCATCCTGCTGCTGCCGCGCAATCCCGCGCATGCGCCGATCGTGGTCGAGCCCGGCCAGGACTTCGCCATCGAAGGCCTGTACTGCGGCCTGGTGCGGTGCGCCTGAGATGGCCGCCGCCAGTCTCGATGCCCTGCTGCAGGCCCAGACCCTCTGGCATGCCGGGCGGCGTGCGCTGGCCACGGTCGAGGGCGAACCGACCGGGCTGCCCGGGCTGGACGCTCTGCTGCCGCAGCAGGGCTGGCCGCGCCGCGCCCTCACCGAGCTGCTGCTGCCGGCCGACGGCGTCGGCGAGCTGTCCCTGCTGATGCCCACCCTGGCGCGCCTCAGCCAGGCCGGCGAGCGGGTGCTGCTGATCGCGCCGCCCTATCTGCCCTATGCGCCGGCCTGGCAGCAGGCCGGGGTCGATCTGGCCGCGCTCGACATCGTCGAGGCCGCACCCGTCGATGCCCTCTGGGCCTTCGAGCAGGGGCTGCGCAGCGGCGCCTGTGCGGCGGTGATCGGCTGGCCGCAGCGAGCCGACGCGGCCGCCCTGCGGCGCCTGCAGGTGGCGGCCGACAGTGGTGCCTGCCTGGGCTTCGCCCTGCGCGATCGCCGGCATGCCGCCAACCCTTCGCCGGCCGCCCTGCGCCTGGAGCAGTCGCGCGGAGCCTGGCACGTGCGCAAATGCCGGGGCGGCCCGGTACCCGCGCAGCCGTTCGTGCTGGCGGCGTGCTGAGCCGCCGCCATGCTGTGGGCCTGCGTACTGCTGCCGCAACTGGCGCTGGATGCCGTCCAGCGGCGTCTGCCCGGGCCTGAGCGCGCCCTCGCCCTGGTCACCGGGCCAGCCCAGCTGCGCAGCCTGCAGGCGGTGAATACGGCGGCGGCGCAGGCCGGACTGCATGCGGGCATGCGGCTCACCGCCGCGCATGCCCTGCTGCCCGAACTGGCGCTCGCCGAATACCAGCCCGAGCACGAGGCCCAGGCCCAGCGTTTTCTCGCGGCCTGGGCCTACCGCTACAGCTCGCTCGTCTGCGCGCAGTGGCCGGGCTGCCTGGTGCTGGAGGTGCGCGGCAGCTTCAGCCTGCTGGGGCCCTGGCCGCGGATCGAGGCGCGCCTGCGCGAGGAGCTGCAGGCGCTGGGCTTTGCCCATCGGATCGCGCTGGCGCCGACCGCCCGCGCCGCGCATGTGTTCGCCGGCCTGCGCGATGGCCTCGCCCTGCTGCAGCCGCAGGCCATGGCCGACCTGCTGGACCGGGTGCCGGTGCGGCAGGCGCGGCTGCCCGACGAGGCCGGCGAGCGCCTGCAGCGGATGGGCATCCGCGAGCTCGGCGACCTGCGCCAGCTGCCGCGCGACAGCCTGCGCCGGCGCTTCGGCCTGGCCCTGCTGGAGCATCTCGATCGCCTGTACGGGCAGGCCGAGGAGGCACTGCCCTACTACGCGCCGCCCGATCACTTCGACATGCGCGTCGAGCTCGGCTTCGAGGTCGAGAACCATGGCGCCCTGCTGTTTCCGCTGCGCCGGCTGGTCAACGACCTGGCCACCTATCTGTCGATCCGCGACGGCGGCGTGCAGCGCTTCCTGCTGCGGCTGGAGCACGAGGGCTCGGCTTTCACCGAGGTCGAGGTCGGCCTGCTGTCGGCCGAGCGCGAAGCCGCGCGGCTGTTCGAGTTCAGCCGCAGCCGGATGGAGCGGGCGCGGATTGCGGCGCCGGTGCTGGCCCTGCGCCTCCTGGCCCGCGAGCTGCCGCCCTTCGTGCCGGCCACCCGCGACCTGTTCGACCGCCGCGAACAGCAGCAGCTGCCCTGGCCGCAGCTGCGCGAGCGCCTGCGCGCGCGCCTGGGCGATGCCGCGGTCTACCGCATCGCGCCGGCGGCCGACCCGCGCCCCGAGCACGCCTGGCGGCGCCTGCAGGGCGATGCCGCGCGGATCGGCGAAGCGCCTGCGCGACCGCCGCGGCCGCTGTGGCTGCTGCCGCATCCGATCCCCCTGCGCGACCCCTGCCTGCGCGTGCTCGAAGGCCCCGAGCGGCTTGAGAGCGGCTGGTGGGACGGCGCCGATGCGCGCCGCGACTACTACGTGCTGGAAACCTCGCAGGGCCAGCGCGCCTGGGCCTTCGCGCCGGTAGGCGAGCAGGGCGGCTGGATGCTGCACGGCTGGTTCGCGTGAGCGAGCAGGACCGCAACGCCGACGGCCCGGCCGGGCCGCCGCCGCGCGCCTGGCAGGTGGCGCAGCGCCTGCACGCTGCTGCCGCCAATGACGACAGCGCGGCCGACCTGCCGGCCTATGCCGAGCTGCATTGCCTGTCCGACTTCTCCTTCCTGCGCGGGGCGGCCAGCGCTGAGGCCCTGTTCGAGCGCGCCCAGCGCTGCGGCTACGAGGCGCTGGCGATCACCGACGAATGCTCGCTGGCGGGCATCGTGCGCGCGCTGGAGGCCTCGCGCGCGACGGGCCTGAAGCTGATCGTCGGCAGCGAGTTCCGCTTCGACTGCGGCTTGAAGTGCGTGCTGCTGGTGGAAACGCTGGCCGGCTATGGCCGCCTCTGCGAGCTGATCAGCCGCGCCCGCCGCGCCGCCGACAAGGGCCGCTACCGGCTGCTGCGGGCCGACCTGGAGCAGCTGCTGGCCGGCCTCCCGGTCGAGGATTGCGGCCTGTTCGCGCTGTGGCTGCCGGCGACCCGGCCCGATCCTGAGGAAGGCCGCTGGCTGCGCAGCTGCTTCGGCGAGCGCGCCTTCCTCGCCGTCGAGCTGCTTCGCGAAGAGAACGATGCCGCGCGCCTGCGCCAGCTGCTGGACCTGGCCGAAGCCCTCGGCCTGACGGCGCTGGCCGCCGGCGACGTGCACATGGACCTGCGCCGCCGGCGCGTGCTGCAGGACACGATGACCGCGATCCGCCATGGCCTCACCCTGGCCGACTGCGGCGCCCACCTGTTCCGCAACGGCGAGCGCCATCTGCGCAGCCGGCGCGCGCTGGCCAACATCTATCCCGGCCAACTGCTGCAGGCCAGCGTCGCGCTGGCACGGCGCTGCCATTTCCGTCTCGACGAGCTGCGCTATCGCTACCCGGCAGAACTGGTGCCGGCCGGACATACGCCGACCAGCTGGCTGCGCGAGCTCACCCTCGAAGGCATGCGCCAGCGCTGGCCGCAAGGCACGCCGCCCGCGGTGGTCGCGCAGATCGAGGACGAGCTGGCCCTGATCGCCGAGCTGGGCTACGAGGCCTTCTTCCTGACCGTCGAGGACATCGTCCGCTTCGCCCGCTCGCGCGGCATCCTCTGCCAGGGCCGCGGCTCCTCGGCCAACTCGGCGGTCTGCTACGTGCTGGGCATCACCGTGGTCGATCCGACCGAGAGCCGCCTGCTGATGGCGCGCTTCTTGTCGAAGGAGCGCGACGAGCCGCCCGACATCGACGTCGACTTCGAGCACGAGCGGCGCGAGGAAGTGCTGCAGTACGTCTACGCCAAGTACGGCCGCGAGCGCGCGGCGCTGGCGGCGACGGTGATCCGCTACCGCGGCAAGAGCGCGGTGCGCGACGTCGCCAAGGCCTTCGGCCTGCCGCCGGACCAGATCGCCCTGCTGGCCGAGTGCCATGGTTGGGGCAATGGCGACACGCCGATGGCGCAGCGCCTGCGCGAGTCCGGCTTCGATGCCGACAACCCGCTGATCGCGCGCATCCTCGCGGTGACCGAACAGCTGCGCGGGCATCCGCGGCATCTCTCGCAGCATGTCGGCGGCTTCATCATCAGCGACGCACCGCTGTCGAGCGTGGTGCCGGTCGAGAACGCGGCCATGCCGGGCCGCACCATCATCCAGTGGGACAAGGACGACCTCGAGACGATGAAGCTGCTCAAGGTCGACTGCCTGGCGCTCGGCATGCTGAGCTGCATCCGCCGCACGCTCGAGCTGATCGAGCGCCATCGCGGCTACCGCGTCGACCTCGCGCGCATCCCGCCGGGCGACCCCGACACCTACGCCATGATCCAGGCCGCCGACGTGGTCGGCGTGTTCCAGATCGAATCGCGCGCGCAGATGAGCATGCTGCCGCGGCTGAAGCCCAAGGACTTCTTCGACCTCGTGGTGGAAGTGGCGATCGTGCGCCCGGGGCCGATCCAGGGCGGCATGGTGCATCCCTACCTGCGTCGCCGGCAGGGCCAGGAGGCGATCCGCTACCCCTCGCCGGGCATCGAGGAAATCCTGGGCAAGACCCTGGGCATCCCGCTGTTCCAGGAGCAGGTGATGGAGCTGGTGATCCATGCCGGCTACACGCCCGCCCAGGCGGATGCATTGCGCCGCTCGATGGCGGCCTGGGGCCGCGGCGGCGACATGGAGCCGCACCGGCTGCGCATCCGCGCGCTGATGGAAGACAAGGGCTATGCCTCCGACTTCATCGACAAGATCTTCGAGCAGATCAAGGGCTTCGGCTCCTATGGCTTTCCGCAGAGCCACGCCGCCTCGTTCGCCAAGCTGGTCTACATCAGCTGCTGGCTGAAGCGGCACGAGCCGGCCGCCTTCGCCTGCGGCCTGCTGAACGCGCAGCCGATGGGTTTCTACTCACCCGGCGAAATCGTCCGCGACGCGCGCCGGCCGGGTGCGACGGGGCGCGCGGCGCTGGAGCTGCTGCCGGTCGACGTGCAGCACAGCGACTGGGACAACCGCCTCGAAGGCGGGCGCCCGCGACGGGGCGACGACGCCGGCGTGCAGCCGGCCCTGCGCCTGGGCCTGCGCCAGCTCAAGGGCCTGTCCGCCGAACGCGGCGAGGCCATCGTCGCCGCGCGCCGCCAGCGGCCCTTCGCCGACGTGCAGGACCTCTGCCTGCGCGCCGGCCTGGACGAGAAAGCCCGCAAGGCCCTGGCCGAGGGCGGCGCCCTGCAGGCCCTGGTGGGCCATCGCCACAGCGCGCGCTGGGCCATGGCCGGCATCGAGCAGCAGCGGCCCCTGCTGCCCGACAGCCCGGAAGAAGCCATCGTCGTGCTGCCGGCGCCCACGCTGGCCGAGGACCTGCTGTCCGACTACGCCAGCCAGGGCCTGAGCCTGCAGGCGCATCCGCTGAGCCTGCTGCGCGAGAAGCTGCAGCGGCTGCGGGTGCTGGACTCGCGCCAGCTGCGCGCCACCCCGCACGGCCGCGGCGTGCACGTGGCCGGCATCGTGACCCAGCGGCAGCGCCCGGGCACGGCCAAGGGCACCCTGTTCGTCAGCCTTGAGGACGAGCACGGCAGCGTCAACGTGGTGGTCTGGTCGCATGTCTCGCAGCGACGCCGCAAGGCGGTGCTCAGCGCCCGCCTGCTGGCCGTGCGCGGGCGCTGGGAATACGCCGACGGCGTCGGCCACGTGATCGCCAGCGACCTGCACGACCTGAGCCCCCTGCTGGGCGGGCTGCAGACGGGCTCACGCGATTTCCATTGAGCGCGGCCGGGCAGGTCGCGGGAATCTGATGGGCCGCTACTGGCGCTTGCAGCGCGGACAGGACCGAAGCCCGCGGCGATGTTCTGTTGGAGCTCTCAGGCCGGGCCAGATCGAAGCCCGCAGCGATGTTCTGGCACATGCGCTTCGCTTGTGTGCCCTACGCGCACAGCGGTTTGTCGCTCCGGTGCAGGCAAGGCGTCATTCGATGTCGTAGGGCGGATAAGCGCAGCGCATCCGCCAGCGGGTGCGAGAGATGCCCTGGCTTGACCGAAGCGGGTGCGGACGCCGTGCCGGCTCGATCCCGGTCAAAGCCCGCGGCGGTGTTGAAGCCCGGCATCGCACGACAGCGCAGTGGGAACCGGGCGAACGTGAAGCTCACGGTGGGCCGGGGCCCACCCTATGCGCCGAGCAGGGCGAGCTCGGCGGCTTTCGCCCAGGCGGCGTACAGCTCAGCGCTCGGATGCAGGCCGTCTTCCGCGACCCACTCGGCGCCGCGCTCGCGCGAGACCGCGCTGGTGTCGACGAAGCGCACGCCGCGGCCCTGCGCGACCTCCGCGGCTGCGGCGTTGAAGGCGTCCAGCTCGCGGGCGATCTGCGCGGTGTCGCGGCCGCTCTTCGCACCGAACGGCGTCACGCCCCAGTCGGGAATGGCCAGCACGATCACCCGCTGCGGGTCATCGCCGGCCAGCGCCAGAGCGCGATCGAGCAAGGCGCTGAACTGCTCGCGGTACTCGTCGAGCGGGCGCCCGCGGTACTGGTTGTTGACGCCGATCAGCAGGCTGACCAGATCGAAATCGGCGCGTGTGCCAACCGGGTACTTCGCATCCATCGCCGCCGCCAGCTCGTCGGTGGTCCAGCCGGTGGTGGCGATGATTTCCGGCGGGTCGAAGCGGAATTCGCGGCGGTTCAGCAGGTCGACCAGCTGCACCGGCCAGCGCTGGTCGGCGGCGACCGCTTCGCCGATGGTGTAGGAGTCGCCCAGCGCAAGGAACTTGCGGCCCATCATGCGACCGCCCGCTTGATCGCCTGCGCCTGCCGCTCCAATGCGCCATCGATGCGCCGGAACACCTCGGCGATGTCGGCGGGCTCGGGCAGCAGGGTCACGCGGAAATGGTTGCGGTAGGCGACGTTGAAGCTCGAACCCGGCACGATCAGCACGCCGTCCTGCTCCAGCAGCTCCAGCGCGAAGCGGTAGTCGTCGAAGCCCGGCAGGTCGCGGGTGTCGACCCCCGGGAACGCGAACATCGAGCCGCCGGGTGCGACCACCGACAGCCGCGGGCTCGCCGCACAGGCGTCGATCACCGCCTGCCGCGCCGCGTGCAAACGCCCGCCCGGCGCGGTCAGCGCGCTGGCAGTGTCGGGGCCGTTCAGTGCCGCAGGAATCGCCCACTGCGCGGGCACATTGGCGCACAGGCGCAGCGCACCGAGCAGGTCGAAGGCGTGGTGGTACTCGGACAGTCGCCCGCGGTGGCCGGACAGCACCACCCAGCCGGCGCGGAAGCCGCAGCCGCGGTAGACCTTGGACAGGCCGCCGAAGGACAGGCAGGGGACGTCGCCGCACAGCGGCGCCAGCGGCACGAACTCCGCACCGTCGTAGGTCAGACCGTCGTAGATCTCATCGACCATCAGCACCAGGCGATGGCGCTCGGCGATCGCGACGATCTGCTGCAGCAGTTCGCGCGGGTAGACCGCACCGGTCGGGTTGTTCGGGTTGATCAGCACCAGCGCGCGGGTGCGCGCGGTGACGAGCGCCTCGATCTGCTCGGGATCGGGCAGGAAGCCGTGCTCGGGCCGGCAGTGGTAGTAGCGCGGGTTGCCGCCGTTGAGCAGGGTGGCCGCGCTCCACAGCGGGTAGTCGGGACTCGGCAGCAGCACTTCCTCGCCCGGGTTCAGCAGAGCGCGCAGTGCGATGTCGATCAGCTCGCTGACGCCGTTGCCGAGGAACACGTCGTTCGGGGTGACGCCGCTGCTGCCGCGCGCGACATGCAGTGCCGCGACGGCCTCGCGGGCCTGCGGCAGGCCCTGCTGGTGGCAGTAGGGATCGCTGTCGGCGATGTGCTCGACGATCGCCTGCTGGATGTGCGCGGGCGCATGCAGGCCAAAGGCGCCGGGGTTGCCGATGTTGAGCTTGTAGAGCTTGCGTCCGGCCTGCTCCAGCTCCCGGGCTCGCCGCGCCAGATCACCGCGGATTTCGTAGCGAACTTGTTCGAGGCGTTGGCTGGTCGGAACGGGGCGGTGCGACATGGGCGTGGGCAGGCGTTGAGAGGGCGTCAAGACTAGCGGGAAACGCCTCGCGGCGTTAGGAGGAAGCGTGTCGCTTCCTCCGGGATTCGGGATTTGGGATTCGGGATTCGCAGGCGGCGAGGTGCAGTGCGCCTCACGAACTCAGGCCGCCTCAACCTGTGGCTCACAAAAAGAAAAGCCCCCGCACAGGGCGGGGGCCTTCACTCTCGCGGGAACCGGCTTTAACGAATCCCGAATCTCAAATCCCGAATCCCAGCTCTCAAACCAACTTCTTGAACCGCACCCGCTTCGGCTTCGCCCCTTCCTCGCCGAGGCGGCGCTTCTTGTCTTCCTCGTACTCGCGGTAGTTGCCCTGGAAGAACTCCACGTGCGAGTCGCCTTCGAAGGCGAGGATGTGGGTGGCGATGCGGTCGAGGAACCAGCGGTCGTGGCTGATCACGAAGACGTTGCCCGGGAACTCCAGGATGGCGTCTTCCAGCGCGCGCAGGGTTTCGATGTCGAGGTCGTTCGAGGGTTCGTCGAGCAGCAGCACGTTGCCGCCCTGCAGCAGGGTCTTGGCCAGGTGCAGGCGACCGCGTTCACCGCCGGACAGGGTGCCGACCAGCTTCTGCTGGTCCTGGCCCTTGAAGTTGAAGCGGCCGATGTAGGCGCGCGACTGGATCTCGATACCGTTGATGTTGAGGATGTCCGAGCCGCCCGAGACTTCCTGGAACACGTTGTGGTCGCCCTCGAGCTTGTCGCGGCTCTGGTCGACATAGGCCAGCTTGACCGTCGGGCCGGTGGTGATCGTGCCGGTGTCGGGCTTTTCCTGGCCGGTGATCATCTTGAACAGGGTCGACTTGCCGGCGCCGTTCGGGCCGATGATGCCGACGATGGCGCCGGGCGGCACGATGAAGCTCAGGTTCTCGATCAGCACGCGGTCGCCGAAGCTCTTGGTGACGTTCTTGAACTCCATCACCGAGTTGCCCAGGCGCTCACCCGGCGGGATGAAGATCTCGTTCGTCTCCTGGCGCTTCTGGTAGTCGACCGACTGCAGCTCGTCGAGCTTGGCCAGACGCGCCTTGCCCTTGCTGCGGCCGCCCTTGGCGTTCTGCCGCGCCCATTCCAGCTCGCGGGCGATCGCCTTCTGGCGCGCCTTCTCCTGGTTCTCTTCCTGCTTGAGGCGCTCTTCCTTCTGGACCAGCCACTCGCTGTAGTTGCCCTTCCAGGGAATGCCGCGACCGCGGTCGAGCTCGAGGATCCACTCGGCGGCGTTGTCGAGGAAGTAGCGGTCATGCGTCACCGCCACCACGGTGCCGGTATAGCGGGCGAGGAACTGCTCCAGCCACTCGACCGATTCGGCGTCGAGGTGGTTGGTCGGTTCGTCGAGCAGCAGCATATCGGGCTTCTGCAGCAGCAGGCGGCACAGCGCCACGCGGCGCTTCTCGCCACCCGAGAGCGGGCCGATCTTGGCGTCCCAGGGCGGCAGGCGCAGGGCGTCGGCGGCCACTTCGAGCTGCTGTTCCAGGGTGTGCGCATCACCCGACTCAAGGATGGCTTCCAGCCGCGCCTGTTCGGCGGCGAGCTTGTCGAAGTCGGCGTCTTCTTCGGCGTAGGCGGCATAGACCTTGTCCAACTCGGCCTGCGCCGTGAAGATCTCGCCCAGACCTTCCTGCACGGCTTCGCGCACAGTGTGCTCGGGATTGAGCTTGGGCTCCTGCTCCAGGTAGCCGACCTTGATGCCCGGCTGCGGGCGGGCCTCGCCCTGGAAGTCCTTGTCGACGCCGGCCATGATCCGCAGCACCGTCGACTTGCCGGCACCGTTCAGGCCGAGCAGGCCGATCTTGGCGCCGGGGTAGAAGGACAGCGAGATGTCTTTGATGATCTGGCGCTTCGGCGGCACGATCTTGCTGACGCCGATCATCGTGTAGATGTACTGCATGGCGGGGTCCTGATCCTCGGGCGTGGGTCGCGCAGAGCCATGGCCCGATGCCGAAAGGCAGCAGGCGGTCGCTCAGGCGCGGAAGACCGCGAAGTCTAGCAGGGCGGGCGCCGGAGCGCCCCCGGCACCGTGGCAAGCGTCGACCCTTACGGTGGGCCAGCGCCCAACCTTGCCTCCATGCCGCATGGGCTGGGCCCTGGCCCGCCGTGAGCGCCGTGCTCGCCGAAATCTCTCACCCAACCGGAATAGGGTGGGCCCTGGCCCACCATGAGCTCGACGCTCGCCCCGGTACCGATCCCTATCCCTATGCCGATCCTCCGCACGCGCCGGATTCGCGCGGTATCGGGCAGAGGATCGTGGCGAACGTCAAGGCCACGGTGGGCCAGGGCCCACCCTATGGGCGCACGCTGCGATGCGTAGCCCCCCGCCCGCCCGATTGGCGCCGGCGTTTTCAATGACGCTCGCGGGACCCGCGCGACGTGTCGCAAGCGATGACCGGGGCGAAGATCGAGGCCACGGTGGCCAAGGCCCACCCGATGGACGTGTTGCCGAGCAGCATCGGCCGAAGGTACGGCAGCGGATGCCTGAGCCCGGCGGGTAGAATCCGCGGCCTTGCCACATTTCCTTGCGAGGCCACGCCCATGAGCGACACCGCACCCGCCGTCCGCGGCGGCAAGAACAAGGTCTATCCGAGCGCGGACGCCGCGCTGCGCGATCTGGTGGCCGATGGCCAGACGCTGGCGGTGGGCGGCTTCGGCCTCTGCGGCATTCCCGAGGCCCTGATCGCCGCCCTGCGCGACTCCGGCGTCAAAGGCCTGACCGCGATCAGCAACAACGCCGGCGTCGACGGCTTCGGCCTCGGTCAACTGCTCACGACCCGCCAGATCCGCAAGATGATTTCCAGCTACGTGGGCGAGAACAAGGAGTTCGAGCGCCAGTACCTGGGCGGCGAACTCGAGCTCGAATTCAACCCGCAGGGCACGCTGGCCGAGCGTCTGCGCGCCGGCGGCGCAGGCATCCCGGCCTTCTTCACCCGCACCGGCTACGGCACCGTGGTCGCCGAGGGCAAGGAGACCCGGCAGTTCCCCGACGGCCACTGGTACGTGCTGGAAACCGCCCTGCATGCCGATGTGTCGCTGGTGAAAGCCTGGAAGGCGGACCGTGCCGGCAATCTGGTCTTCCGCAAGACCGCGCGCAACTTCAACCCGGCCTGCGCCATGGCCGGCAAGGTCTGCGTGGCCGAGGTCGAGGAGCTGGTCGAGATCGGCGAGATCGATCCCGACCACGTGCACCTGCCGGGCATCTACGTCGACCGCATCGTGGTCAACGCCACGCCCGAGAAGCGCATCGAGCAGCGCACCACCCGCGCCGCCTGATCCGTCGACACGCATAGGGTGGGCCCTGGCCCACCGGAGCTCGACACCGCCCCGGTCCCACCCGAATCACGACACCGCGGGCCCAAAGCCCGCTCAATCGAAGGAACCCTCGACATGCCCTGGACCCGCGACGAGATGGCGCAGCGCGCCGCCCGCGAACTCACCGACGGCGCCTACGTCAACCTCGGCATCGGCCTGCCGACGCTCGTGGCCAACCACATTCCCGACGGCATGGACGTCTGGCTGCAGAGCGAGAACGGCCTGCTCGGCATCGGCCCCTTCCCGACCGAAGCCGAGGTCGACGCCGACCTGATCAACGCCGGCAAGCAGACCGTCACCGCCCGCGCCGGCGCCAGCTACTTCGGCAGCCACGACAGCTTCGCGATGATCCGCGGCGGCCACATCGACCTTGCGATCCTGGGCGCGATGCAGGTCACCGACAAGGGCGATCTCGCCAACTGGATGGTGCCCGGCAAGATGGTCAAGGGCATGGGCGGTGCGATGGATCTCGTCGCTGGCGTGAAGCGCGTGGTGGTGCTGATGGAGCACACCGCCAAGGGCGGCGAGCACAAGATCCTCCCCGCCTGCACCTTGCCGCTGACCGGCGTCGGCGTGGTCAACCGCATCATCACCGAGCTGGCCGTGCTGGACGTGACGCCCTCGGGTCTGAAGCTGGTCGAGCTGGCGCCCGGCGTGAGCATCGAGGAACTGGGCGAGAAGACCGGCGTGCCGGTCGCGGCCTGAGTAACCTCGACAAATCGCAACGTACGCAGGGCGCCCGAGGGCGCCCTGCGTGTTTGCAGCAACGGTGTTCGCTGACGGTCTTCGAGGCGTGCTAGGCGCGACGCCCGCCGCAGCTCGCGGTGCGCCTTCGACCCGGGCTCAGCCCTCGCCGAGCAGGAGCGAAGGCGCGATGCGGCCGTTCTCGACCGGCAGCGTGTCGCCCGGCTTCTCGCGCAGGCGGCTCTCGCCTTCCAGCTCGCCGTAGCGCCAGCGCACGTCGTAGCCGACCACGCGCTCGCGTTCGCCGATCTGGATCTGCTGGCCCGGCTGGCTGGTGACGCGCTGGCTGCCGGTGCCGCTGTCGGCGCGGTACTCGACGTCATAGGCGACCACCACGCGCTCGCTGTCCTGCACATCGCGGCATTCGCTGACGGTTTCGCTGTAGGGGCGGCCACCGACGTGGCGACGGTCAGCCTCCTTGCCGATGGCGCCGCCGGCCAGCACGCCGGCCGCAGTCGCTGCCGCGCGGCCGCTGCCGCCGCCGACCTGGTTGCCGAGCAGGCCGCCAATCACCGCACCGGCGACCATGCCGTCCTTGTCGCCGAAGCGCTCGGGCGCGCGGCGCTGCACGGTGCGCTGGGTGCACTGCTGGCGGCTGACCGGGCGGTTCTCCTCGACCGGGGTCACGCGCAGCACATCCGCCAGCACCGGCTCGGTGACGCGGATCGGCTCGGCCGACAGCACCTGTGCCTGGTTGGCGCGCGAGAAGCCGCCGTAGGAGGCGACAGCGACGCCGCCCAGGGCGAGAACGGAAATCGCGGCGATGATCGGGGTCTTCATGGGATCCACCTGTGTTCGAGTCTGTCGGAGTGCAGCCCCCTGCCACGTCGGCAGCCTAGGGATTGCAACTGAATGTTTCCCGAAGCGCGGTGGAGGGCATGGGGCGTCGTTCAGCGGCGTGAAGCGGCGGTGTTGGCGGCGACCGGGGCGAGCGGTCAAGGCCACGGTGGGCCAGGGCCCACCCTGTGTTTCCCGAAGTGCGGTGGTGCGCGTGGTGGCGTCGTTCAGCGGCGTGAAGCAGCGGTGTTGGCGGCGACCGGGGCGAGCGGTCAAGGCCACGGTGGGCCAGGGCCCACCCTGTGTTTCCCGAAGTGCGGTGGTGCGCGTGGTGGCGTCGTTCAGCGGCGTGAAGCAGCGGTGTTGGCGGCGACCGGGGCGAGCGGTCAAGGCCACGGTGGGCCAGGGCCCACCCTATGCGGGTGCGGTGCTGCGAAGCCATAGGGTGGGCCCCGGCCCACCATGAGCTCAACGCTCGCTCCGGTCACGCGGAGCCCTGACCCTCCGCCGCCTGAAGCGGCGCGCGCTCAAACCCCGAAGCGCTGCGCCACGTCGTTCTGGCGCGGAATCGCCAGCGCAGCGCCGCGGCGCTCGGTGGACAGCGCCGCCACGCGGCCGGCTATGCGCACGGCCTCGGCGAAGGGCGCATCGGGCGCGTTCGCAAGCGCCGCCGCCAGCGCGCCGCTGAAGGCATCGCCTGCCCCGGTGGTGTCGATCGGCTGCACGCGTTCGGGCGCGCTGCGGCAGTGCGGCTGCGCATCCCCGCGCAGGGCCTCGGCCGCATGCGAGACGAAGGCGCCGTGCCCACCCAGCGTCACCACCACCGTCCCCGCATGCAGCGCGCGGCAGAGCGCATGCAGGGCCTCATCGCCCAGCGCCGCCAGCGCATCCGCCGCAGGCGCATCAAGCCCACGCAGTTTCAGCAGCTGCACGAACTCGGTCTCGTTCGGAGTGATCAGGTCAGCGCCGTCGACAAGTTCCAGGTCACGCGCATCGACCGGCGGCGCCGGGTTGTGCAGGCAGAGCACGCCGGCGGCGCGGGCGATCTTCTGCGCGGCCAGCGAGGCCTCGTAGTTCACTTCATGCTGGGTCACCAGCACCCGCGCCGCACGAATGACCGCGGCCTGCGCTGTGACGTGGGCGACGCTGAGTGCCGCGTTCGCACCGGGCCCGACCACGATCAGGTTCTGCCCGCTGTCCTCGACCAGGATCGCCGCGGTGCCGGTGGCGAGCTCCGCATGCGTCTCACAGTGCAGGGCCAGGCCTTCGCTGAGCGCGAGTTCGCGCATGCCGCGGGCGATGGCGTCATCGCCGAGCGCGCCGATGAAGTGCGTGGCCACGCCCTGGCGTGCGCAGGCGATCGCCTGGTTGAAGCCCTTGCCGCCGGGGCCGGTGTCGAAGGCGCCGAGACGCGTCTCGCCGGGCACCGGAAAGCGCGCGGTGCGCCAGAACATGTCCTGGTTGTAGCTGCCGACAACGACGACGCGCGCGGGCATCGTCTCAGCCCGCAAGCTGGGTCAGCACGCCGGCGATGGTGGCGGTCATGAAGGTCGCCAGCGAGCCGCCCAGCACCGCCTTGAGGCCGAAGCGGGCGAGGTCAGCGCGGCGCTCCGGCGCCAGCGAGCCGATGCCGCCGATCTGGATCGCGATCGAGCTGAAGTTCGCAAAGCCACACAGGGCGTAGGTGGCGATGATCACCGAGTTCTCGCTCAAGCTTTCCTTGACCGTCGACAGCTGGTTGTAGGCGAAGAACTCGTTCAGCACGACCTTGGTGCCGATCAGGCTGCCGACCGCATTGGCGTCTTCCCATGGCACGCCGATGATCCAGGCGATCGGCGCCAGCACATAGCCGAGCAGCACCGAGAGGTCGGCCCGCTTGCCGATCGCGTCGGACAGACCGGTGATGTCGCCCAGCCAGCCGATCGGCCAGTTGATCAGAGCGATCAGGGCAGTGAACGCCAGCAGCATGGCGCCGACGTTGAGCGCCAGCTTGAGGCCTTCAGAGGCGCCCGAGGCCGCAGCGTCGATGACGTTGGCGGTGGTCTTCTCGACCTCCACTTCGACCTTGCCCAGGGTCACCGGCTTGCCAGCCTCGGGGCAGAGGATCTTGGCGATCACCAGGGTCGCTGGTGCGGCCATGATGCTGGCGGTCAGCAGGTGCTTGGCGAATTCGGCCTGCGCGACCGGGTCGCTGCCGCCCAGCATCAGCACGTAGGCGCCCAGCACGCCGCCGGCAATGGTCGCCATGCCGCCGACCATGAGCGTCAGCAGCTCCGAGCGGGTCATGCTGGCCACATAGGGCTTGACCACCAGCGGCGCCTCGGTCTGGCCGATGAACGCATTGGCGCAGACCGACAGGGTCTCCGCGCCCGATACGCGCATGGCCTTGGTGATCACCCAGGCCATGCCCTTGACGATGGCCTGCATGATGCCGAGGTGGTAGAGCACGCCCATGAAGGCGGCGAAGAAGATGATCGTCGGCAGCACCTGGAAGGCGAAGATGAAGCCCAGGGTCTCCGACTTGGCGAGGTCGCCGAAGATCAGCTGCGAGCCCTCGGAGGTGAAGCTCAGCAGGCCGACGAAGCCCTGGCTCAGCGCATTGAAGATACTGGCGCCCCAGGGCGTCATCAGCACAAAGATCGCGAACACGATCTGCAGGGCGACGCCGGTGCCGACCAGCCGCCAGTCGACGCTGCGCTTGGCCTCCGAGAACAGCCAGGCGATCGCAATCAGGCAGGCCAGGCCGAACAGGCCGAACAGGATCTGCAGCATCGGGTCTTCCCCTGCGGCGCGCGGCCGCTTGAATACGCGAAAGCGGCCACCGCGGCCGCCGGATCAGGTCGTTACCACGGCAGGCCGGCGGCCCCTGCGGTCAGGCCGGGCAGGGTAGGACAGTGCAGGCGGGGTGACAAGAATCGGGGATTTGGGAATCGGGGTGAGGCGGCCCGCTTGCGCGGCACTGCCGCGCGGGTCGCCGAACGCCCGAGCGCTGCGCGCGAGGGCCGGGTGGGAATCGGGAATCGCGTGAGCATTGCCGCGATAGGGTGGGCCCCGGCCCACCGTGCGCCCCACGCTCGCTTCGGCCCTGCTTCGTCGCTCGAAGCGAAGAGCAGGAGCTTTCGGTCTGCCCATCAGGTTGCCAGCCCCTGCGTCCGTCATAGGGTGGGCCCTGGCCCACCATGCGCCCAACACTCGCCAACGCCGACCCCACCGCGTGCCCGCACCCGCGCCCTGGCGTAAACTGCGCGACCCCATCGGGGAGTAGTCGCGCGCCGGTGTCCTTCGGGGAACCGGCGCGACCGCGCGTCAACACACTGGGCCGGCCGGCCCTGGCGCGCGGAGTCGTTGACCGGAGCGATCCGGCATCGGGCCTGACGAGACCGCTGGCGATGCGTCGACCCGGGCCGGGTGCGGCGGATCGTCCGCGCGTCCCACCCGTCACCCGGCCCTGCACGAGACGCCACCGCCATGGAAGCCCTGCTGTTCTCAACGCTCGCCGTCGCGATCGCCGAAATCGGCGACAAGACGCAGCTGCTCTCGCTGATCCTCGCCGCGCGCTACCGCCGTTTCTGGCCGATCGCCTGGGGCATCCTCGTCGCCACCCTGCTGAACCATGCGCTGGCCGGCTGGCTGGGTGCGGTGGCCGCGCACTACATTCCCGAAGGCGCGCTGCGCTGGATCCTGTTCGCCTCGCTCGCGGGCATGGCGATCTGGGTGCTGATCCCCGACAAGCTCGACGACGAGGACGCGCCGAAGCCGCGCTACGGCCCCTTCCTGGCCACGACGATCGCCTTCTTCATTGCCGAGATGGGCGACAAGACCCAGATCGCCACCGTGCTGCTGGCGGCCAAGTACGAGCAGCTGATGATGGTGGTCCTGGGCACCACGATCGGCATGCTGCTGGCCAACGTGCCGGTGGTCGCGCTGGGTGCGAAGTTCGCCCATCGCCTGCCGCTCAAGGCCGCGCGCTATGCGGCTGCGATGGTGTTTGCCGTGCTGGCGGTGCTGGTGCTGCTGTAGCGGGGAAACGCGCGACCGTTGGGCCAAGCGCCGCGCGGCCAAACGCTCATGCGCTCAAGTCCTGACGCGACCGTCGAGCCCGCTGCGCGACGTGGCCATAGGGTGGGCCCTGGCCCACCGAAGCTGCAGCCGCGCCTCGACATCCGTTCCGTGTCGCGCAGCCGAATCCCCAAGCCCTTGACGGTTCATGGCCATCGCGACGCGCACCGATACCGGAGCAAGGGTGGAGCTCCGGTGGGCCAGGGCCCACCCTATGGATCGCGCTGTTGCGCCTCACCGTGCCGATCTCGCGACGAGAACCCGCGCGACCGGCGATTGCGAACCCCTGCCCGGCCCTCGCGCAGAGCGCTCGGGCGTTCGGCGACCCGCGCGGCAGTGCCGCGCAAGCGGGCCGCCTGCCTCCGGCCCGGCCCTCGCGCATAGCGCTCGGGCGTTCGGCGACCCGCGCGGCAGTGCCGCGCAAGCGGGCCGCCTGCCTCCGGCCCGGCCCTCGCGC